>VFSW01000516.1_pt1 | contig 56989 bp, 61 predicted proteins | sample 5358111 | NCBI WGS metagenome assembly VFSW01 (sample SAMN11554181, study PRJNA540505) | mine drainage metagenome | isolation source: sediment from site ElyBrook_90M | place: USA: Ely Copper Mine, Vershire, VT | collected 2017
CTTCCACACTGCCCGGCACCGGTTGGCCGGCCGAGGTCGTCTTCCCTGGTACGACGAGAGAGCTTTGGATGCGGTAAATGAGCCCGTCGGGCGTCTGAAATCGCGTATTCTTTATCAGACGCTGGGGTGCGGAACTGTAATTGTTATAAACGACGATGGTGCCCGAGGCGTTCTTTTGTACCTGTGTCTGACCGGTGGCCGGAATATATACCGTTTGCGACATAGCAAGGTCTTCAATGCTATAACCGATGGCGCCGGGGTCAGCGGTCTTTCGTGCTAGACCGGAGACGTCAAAAGAAACGACTCGTTGTCTGGGCGTCACGGAAACTGTCGCGCCTGTAAGCACCGTCGAGACGCCGAAGATCAATACGATGACGGCCGCTATGACGAGGAACCAGATCCCATAGCGTGCCAGGTCGAAACGAGGACCGCCACTGCGGCCGCCGGTCTTTCGAGGTCGCTCGCGCTCTTCAGTGTCCGCCGCTGATATTTCCTCGCGATTTTCCCGTATGGGACGCCGCACGGTCGCGATCGGTATCCGCCGGATACTTTTCCGACTGGGAGGGAGCACGTCCTGAAGAACTTGTTTGGGCATACGCGTGAATTATAGCACAATAACCGCCCCTAATTACAAGGCGAACAACTTTTTTCCTTCGCGCACATCTGAAAGCGGAGGGACGCCGGGATGGAATAGCGACATCCGGAGCAAATTTACCCTCCGAAGGAACATGCTTTCGAGCGTCAAGAACTCATCGAGCTCGATACCGGGCGCCGCGGAAATGAAATTTTGCAGTGTCTCGTGGTTTATCGGCACCACTTTAAATGATTCCCCTTCGAGACTGAACTGACCCACCTTGCGTTCTGCGATGGCATTCACGAACAAAGGGCTGACCTCGCGATCAGCGGTGATAAAGACCGTCGTCGGCACAAAATCATTCTTCGACAAGCTCGCGATCGAGATGTCGAACAATTTCAGCCATCCTCCGCTCGCCTCGGTAAGCGCGTCGCGCAGTTTATTTTTGCTTTGGTCCTCGGTCTTTTGTTCCCAATACACGCGTAATTCGGACGCCGCGATCTCCGGTTCCGAATTTACGGCGCGTGAAAGGCGCCTGATTATCGCGTTGCGGCCAAAGGGAAATGAGAGCGTCTCAAGGATGACGTGATGGCGGACGAGCATGATATCCGTCATCTCGCCGCTCACATCAATGAACAAGAAATCTTCCTTGCGAGGGTATGCGTCGCGTAGGGCCGTATAGGCGACCAGATTGAACGTATTAAAATTGACCTTTTGATGCCCGAATGCGCCGCGGACGGCATCTTCCACTGCTTTAGAAACCATTTCCGTGGTGGCGGAAAGGAAAAGCGATAGTTCGATCCGGGTGGCTTTTTTATCGAATGGGTCGCTAACCTCGTAGCCGTTAAGGCGCGTCTTTATCACCTTTTTTTCCATGAGGATAAGCGGGCCGTGTCCCAATTCAACGCGGTCGGGATCATCGCCAAGCCCTTTGTCAAATAACAACTCTTCATTCGCCGCCATTTCTTCGAGCAGATCCACCGTCACTGAAAACGGTTTCGCCCTTTTTATCTTAAGGATCTTGGTCCGTGAAATACTCCACGGCGCGGCCAAAATACAATATATGTCATGGACCAGCGGCCCGGGAACTTGCTGGCGCAGGCGCGCGACCCCCTCTTTTTGAAGCACTGCAGCCGTTGCACCAAGGGCTTTCTTCATCTTCGGCAAAAGGCGTTTCATGTCGAGTTCGCGGCCGACAGGAATCGCCTCGCGATGGGTAAATAGCAATCGCGGCTTTCCATCCCCCTCAACAGAAAGAAGGGCGCCGCCCACGCTGGCATTCCCGATATCGAATATCACTGAAATTTTTCCCGTACCGCGCCACGATGAGAACCACGTCATAGGTTAAGTATACCATGGCGGCTGTCGGGGTGTGGAAAAAGCGGCTCGCCCACGATGCGCGAGCCCCCTGTCGCGGTCCAGCAAGTATTTAATTACAATATCTTAGTTAAGGACGGCCTTGATGCGCCGAATGCCGGCCGCGACTGCTTCTTCTTTTATTATTTTAAATTTTCCGAGCTGTCCTGTATGGGTGACGTGCGGTCCGCCGCAGAATTCCTTGGAATAGGCGCGCTCAAGGTCATGGCCAATATAATAGATACTCACTTCGTCTCCGTACTTTTCATTGAACGAATGGCGCGCGCCGGTCTTCAAAGCCCCTTCTTTAGGCAGAACGACCTTTTTGACTGGCAGGTCTTCGGCGATCTTCGTATTTACGATCTCTTCCACCCGTTTTTTCTCTTCATCGGTCATTTTCGCGTCATGGACGAAATCGAACCGCAGCCGCTCCGACGTGATATTGCTCCCCTTCTGCGATACCTCGTCGCCAAGGACATCGTGCAGCGCCTGATGAAGAAGGTGGGTCGCGGTGTGGTACTTTACGACGGTCTCGCTCCCATCGGCAAGACCACCCTTGAATTTCTTTTCGGCGCCGCTTCTCGACAGCGCTTGATGTTCCATGAATAGCTTCTCGAAACCGGTGCGGTCAACAAATATTTCGTTTTCAGCGGCGACTTCCTCGGTAAGTTCCAGCGGAAACCCGTAGCTTTGATACAGGTCGAAGGCATCGCGCGCGGGAATGAATTTTTTCTGGCCCTGATCCTCTATCTCCGCTATCGATGCGATAAGTTTGGAAAGACGCAGTAGGCCGGCATCAAGGGTCTTGGTGAACCGGGCCACCTCTTCAATGAATTCGTGGCAAATGGCACTTTCGTCCTCTTTGAGATTCTGATACGCGGGTATGTACTTATCGACCACCGTGTCGATAAGCCGGCGGTACCCTTCTTCATTGACCCCCAGTGCTTTGCCGAAGCGTACGGCGCGGCGTATCAGTCGCCGGAGGACATAGCCGCGATCATTGTTCGAGGGCAACACGCCGTCACCCAGCATAAACACCGCCGCACGGAGGTGATCGGCGACCACGCGAAATGCCGGCAAATGATCTTCATAGCGCACGCCCGTCATCTTCTCGAGCGCGGTGACGATGGCGCCCAAGGTGTCTATTCTAAATATGTCATCGGTCGCGTTTTTGGCAGCACTGATCCGCTCCAGGCCTCCGCCGAAGTCGACATTCCTTTGCGAAAGTTTCTCAAAGGCGCCGTTCCGCTTTACGAACTCCATGAACACCGAGTTGCCGATCTCCATGAACCGGCCGCAGTCGCAATTCGGGTGGCAATGTTCGCCCCACCGAGGATCATGAGGCGTTCCGAAATCATAAAACACCTCGCTGTCGGGACCACCGGGTTCGCCGTCGGGCATATCTTTCGGCGCGCCGGAACGCGACCACCAGTTTTTGTCACGGTAGCCGAAGATGCGGCCGTTCTGAAGACCTACCTTATAACCCTCTGATTCGCTCCCGAGGGCGACGAAGGACGCATCGATGCCGGCGTTTCCGAACAGTTCCTTCCACAACGCGATCGATTCTTCATCGCGTGGCACGCCTATCTCCCTATCGCCATCGAACACGGTCACATAGAGCCGACGCGGATCAAGGCCGATGTCTTTCGTCAAAAACTCGAAGAACCATGAAAGTTGTTCCTTCTTGAAATAATCCCCCAAAGACCAGTTGCCGAGCATTTCAAAAAAGGTCGTGTGCCGGGTATCTCCCACCTCGTCGATGTCGGCGGCGCGGAACGATTTCTGAGAATTGGCGATGCGGGTGCCTTTCGGGTGCGCCTCACCGAGAAGATACGGCAAAAGCGGCTGCATGCCGGAGCTCGTAAAGAGCGTCGTCGGGTCATTCTCCGGCACGAGCGAGGCCGAGGGAATTATCTTGTGGCCGCGCTTCTCGAAAAAAGACAGAAAACGCTTGCGAATTTCGGCGGATTCCATGATACGGATATACTAGCGGATTTCCCCTTAAACACAAAATTCAGACGAGCGGCACGAACACGAAACCGGGGAATTCGCGGCGCTCCACCCCCTTTTCCGACCGTATGATTTGAACTATCGAATCCCCTACCGGCATGACCAAAATGCCGGGCGTTTTCAGCTGCGCGAGTAGCGCCGGCGGCACATCCCGACCGGCGGCGGATACAAGTATCCGGTCGAACGGTCCCGCCGAAGGAAAACCAATGCCTGCCCCCGCGGGGACTATGCGCGCGTTATTCTTTTCCGTTCTTTCAATATTGCGGCGGCCTATGACTACAAGTTCGGGGACAGTCTCGACGCCGAGGACTTCACCCTGCGTACCGGCCAGATGGCTGAGGAGCGCCGTGGTATATCCCGACCCGCTCCCGACATCAAGCACGCGGTCGCCCGGTCTGACATCAAGAAGTTCCAGCATAAAAGCGACCGTCGTCGGTTGGCTTATCGTCTGACCGAAACCGATCGGCAACGCATAGTCTTCGTAGGCTTCGTCCCGGTAATCCAGCGGCACGAACTCTGCCCGGTCGATATTCGTAAAAGCTTCCCGGAGCCGCAGATTTTCCAATACCCGAGTATCCAGGGCGAGGTGGCGGATCAATTCATCCTTGGTCATCTCTTCAGTCTAACAAGGGGCAAAACGGCTGTCATGTGAAGGGGCCTTTGAGGAAGGTGTTTCTTTTTCACACTCTTTCAGGTAATTTGCGCAAAAAAAAGAGCGGCCATCCGCTCTTTTGACCGCTATGCAGCAGCGCTGGCAAGAAGCTCTCTTTCTTCCTGCTGGAACTTGTGCCGCCGCTTAGCCTTTTCGATCCGCATTCGGGCAGCGAATCCTTCAGGGCCGCCGTGTTCCAAATAATAGATCACGGCGCGTTCCTCGTTGGGATATTTACCGTCAGCCTGGTAGGCAAACAGCCGATTGTCGTCTCCGAGCGCCTCCTTCGCCTGCTGTAAGTTACGAACCAACACGCGAAGGTTCCCATTTTCCCGCTTGAGCGTTTCGTTCTCGCATCGGAGATGGATGAGATACCGGAATTGTTCCGCAATAATGCGGAGGAGTCGTCTGATGAGAAGCAAGACACAGGGGTGCATGAGGGCCTCCACTATTGCCTCGGGTTAATCCCGAGGAACCAATGATTCTGGTGAGAACTGCTTATCACAGCCTACGCTTGCGATGAAAATCCGCAAGAGCGTTATGCACAGGACCATTCAATGCATTTTCTTGCGTGAGGAGAAAGAGCTTCTTGCGCGCGCCGCGATTGTAGCCGCCCGTCGTGCCGTCGGACCGGATTACGCGGTGACATGGGATGTGGATGTCGTGATTTTTATTCAAAATATTGCCGACAGCGCGGAAGGCGCGCGGACTTCCGGCACGCACTGCAACTTCTTGGTACGTCAAAACTTTCCCGCGCGGAATTTTTGCCACAACAGCGCGAACGCGATCGCTAAAAGAGCGTGCCTGAATATTTTTCTGCCGTATCCTTTTTTTGGTCATGTTTTTTTGCAGCAGTTTTTTTGGGTACCGCAGCCGCCACCGCTGATTTAAATGCTTGGCCCGCCGCTTCACGGTACCGGCAAAAATCGCAGTTCGTACCTGCAGGAGGAATAGCGTCGCTTTCCAGGCATTTCTTTGCCTCAAGAAGCGCCGGCTCGACCCACTCGGTCGTTCCTTCGCATGGCACCAAGGTCACTTCAAACTCAAGCCGGCCATCGAACGCATTCTTGTCCGTCCCCGCATTCGCATAGACGAAATAGCCGGTAGGGGAAACTTTAAATCCGTTCTGTTTCAAGAGCCACTGATATATTCCCATTTGCCGGCGGTACTGGACTTCCCACGAAGAATCGCGGAGTGACTCTATGGAACCGTCTTTGGAGGTAGCCTTATAATCGACCACGATCAATTCCCCTTTGGGGTTGACCCAGACATCATCGATGGCGCCGGATACGGTAAAGCCCGTTGTCGGGTGCTTGTACTCGATGCCTTTGAAATTTTCACGCCACGTGTCGAGATGGTCATGTTGGAACGGCACCGCATCGATGCCGTACTTGGTCATAAGCGGGTGGGCGTTCTTCCCCACCCGATGAATATCGAATTCTTTTTTTAGGAGGGCATCGACCGCAACGTTCAGGGTGAACGACGGGCCGCGCGGACGCGCTGTTCCCAACTTATTATCAAGATAAAAACAGCGCGGGCACTCTATAAAGAGATCGAGTTTTGAGCGCGAAAGGCGAAACTTCGACCCGCCATAATTCCACTCCGGGTTACGATGGGGTTTGTAGTAATCGCTCATGAGGTGAGTATATCAAATGAAAAAACGGCCGGCGAATCGGAATTCGCCGGCCGCACTGGCTGTGCATCGGGAAAAGTCATAGGAGCGCCATACCCCAGTACTTGTGGGAACCTAGGTACGTCACTCCTGAATCGTGTTGTTCACGCATACTCTCACGGCCTTCAAAACTTGAAAAGGTTATGGTTTTTGGCTCGTTGAGGTAGTAGTACGTCGACGAGCACCGCGTGAGCGCGTATTCTGCCATACCACGACCGCCCCAAAACTGTTCCCGCCTATAAGCGTCCATCAACGCTTTCTTTAGACACGGAATCGCCTCTTTCAAGTAATACCCGCCGTATGTCATCGTCCAGATCGGCTGCCCCGCGAGCCAAATCGTTGTCGTGCCGAACGACTTTTGCGTTTCGCTATGCACGCACCAACGGTCGAGAAGTTTCCAGTCACCGTCCATGAAGACGTGCTGTTTGAAACCCGGCATACCGGGAACTTTTTCCGGTTTTGCGCCGCTTGCATAACCGGCGAGCATCCCCCTGAAAAAGAAAAGCTTCGCATGCTGAAGAATCTCCGGAGTATCCATATAGTTCCTTTGGTGTACTGCGAATTGCTTTATACCATATAATTATACGCGACGCAAGGACAAAAACACCCCCGGCATTTTTGCCGGGGGTGTTTTGAAGAAACGGTTATTATTGGGTGTTCGGCGTAACATCCGGCGCGCTTGCACTTGCCTTGAACGTGGCCGTGACCGGCTGGCCGTCGGGGCCGATAAGCGGCAAATCGGTCTTCGGGTCGAACGCGCGGTCGCCGTTGTCGGTATAGATCATGGCATAGTAAGTATTTCCATCCTGCGTTCCTCGAAGCAAGTCCACGGTCCCGGCATTCGTGCCCGGATCGAAAAGCTGAGCGCCGAGTATCTTGCCGGGGTGGCCGGTACCGTCATCTTCCCGAATGACCGCCCACGACGATTTGTCTATGTTGATGGCCGACACCACAACCGTCGTTCCCGGTTTTTGATCGTGGACGATGATGGCATTGCGCGCGACCATTGTACCTGTAGGCGCGCCGGATGCCGGCGTCGCGGACACCCCGCTCGCCGTGTCGGTTGACGAAGCGTTCGCCGCGCTGGTCGCACCGGTATCAGTGCTGACTGTGACGTCGCTCACGCTCTTCTTTCCCGCCCACATTGCGCCGCTACCCAAACCGAGCGCGAACGCGATTATCGCCACTATCACATAATTCTGAACCGAACCGCCCTTTTTCTGGTCGTCCATACGTGTTTACTATTATTTGCTTTTAAAGAGACCTCGATGACTTTTGCGGCAAGCATACCATCAAGGGAGCGTCCGACACAAGAGGCGGGCCTCTTCCTGCACGGTCGCAATGCGTTTTGGCTGGATACCGATATGCCGCAGGGCATCCGCGCTTTCGGCGATAGTTTTCGCCAATACGATGCCGTCAGCAAGCAAACGCACCTTGTCGTTTACCGTGAGGGTGGTCAATGTGGTCACCGGATGAAGACCTGTCCGCTCGATTATGTCCTGCAGATTACCTCGGGCCGGGAAATTCCAGCTGATAGCCTTGAGCCCGGCGCACATACTGTACTGCTCCGCGCTCATCGTAAATTTCGTATTGGTCACCAGCCAGCCTTCGTCGATCGGCCGCCGTTTGCCGAAAAAAAACGTCTCCTCGGCCAAATCGTCAAAACGCGCTTTCACGTACAACGCCACCTTCAGGTCAGATTTCTCGCCGATCCGATTATGGAATTTCGCTTCGACCATGATAAGCTTCGCTTCGTTCCAGGCGACGACATCGATCTCATGCTCCGCGCATGAACCCTTGACCGTTTGGTCGGTCAACGCCTCGTATCCGTCAGCCCTGAACAACTCCGCCAAATATTTTTCGAATGGAAAACCCGTCGGTCCGAAACCGATCATGGCCCGCCGCAAGGAGTAGCGCACGGCGACGTGTGACTCCGTTTTCTTCAAAAGATAGAACGCGTGGCGGAATATGAGCGAGGTGCTCATGCCATCCTGAATTTCGCGGGCGATGTGGTCAGTCACCTTGCGCACGGTATCCGGCGACGCACCGGCGCGCGCAAGCGACCGTTCGAGTTTTTGATAATCGAATATCTCCGAACTCCCGTCAGCTTTTGTGATGAAAACAACACGGCGCTCTGCCATGTGACGATTATAACAACGCCGTCGTGTCGTGGCGAATGTGCATAAGGCGTTTGACCGAATATCCTTATGTAATAAAATTAAGGTCGGTTACACCAAGTGGCGACGTGTCGGCAGAAAACGGAACCGGCGAGGGAAACATCGACACCCTCGGTTTCGATGAGTAGACGGCGCGTAGGCCGCTGATGGTTGCAGACCCTGTCTGCAAGTAGCGAACCAAAAACGCACCCCTTCTTTCAACCGCCCTTCGACACATTCGGGGCGGTTGTCTTTTTCTCGTCAACGAATATAGTCCCTCAGGGCAGAGCCCCGAGTAATGGGAACGAAAATGAGAACTTTTTCCTTTCCTCGCTCCGCTAGCTGATAATGCCCCCTCCCAGACATTCACCTTCACGCGTATATACGACGAGCGATTGGCCGGCTGATATCCCCGCCTTGGGTGTATTGAATGAGACGAGAGCGCATTTTCCACGGCTCACGGCGACAGTGCACGGCTCGAGCGGACCCCGATGGCGGACTCTGGCGAGATACGAGTGGCCACGTTCCGGCGCGTCCGGTATCCAATTCGTGCGCGAAATGCGCACTTCCCGCACCCCGTATTTTTCCGGCGATACTTTATAAGAATCTGAAACGGTCACGGTGTTCTTTCGGACATCTTTTGCGACGATGAAGTACGGGCGATCGTGGGGATGTTTGTCGGTAATGGTGAACCCGTGCCGCTCGCCGAGCGTGAAAAAGAACGCGCCGTCGTGCGTGCCGATGACTTTTCCCGCTTCATTCAAAACTCCGCCTTTCTTCGGCTTAATATAATGTGAAAGGAAGTCAGTAACGTCTATCTTGCCGATGAAACAAAGCCCTTGGCTGTCTTTCTTTGCCGCCGTCGGTAACCCATATTTTTCGGCAAGATTTCGTACTTCCGGTTTTGTCATTCCACCAACGGGAAAAAGCGTGCGCCGCAAATGCTCCTGCGTCAGCGTCCACAAAAAATACGTCTGGTCTTTATTGGTGTCGGCGGAAGATATGAGCCTACCGTCTTTAGTTCGGGCATAATGGCCGGTGGCGATAAAGTCCGCTCCTTCCCCTATCGCAAAATCGAAAAAACCGCCGAACTTGATGGTCTTATTGCACATGACATCGGGATTGGGCGTCCGGCCGGCTTTGTATTCGGCTATCATATAGTCCACCACTTCTTTCTTGTATTCCTTCGACAGATCGAGATCGCGGAACGGTATACCGAGTTTCGCGCATACCCGCATCGCATCGAGCCGGTCTTCCTTCCAGGTGCATTCGAACCATTCCGGCTGCCAGACGCGAATGAACACGCCAGTCACGTCGTACCCGGCTTTCTGAAGCAGGGCGGCCGAAACAGAGCTGTCGACGCCGCCGGACATGCCGACGAATACCTTTTTTCCAGAAACTTGACGCTTCATGAATCGCATGCTAGCATGTTTTTAAACAGTTCTCAACAGAAAGGAAGCTAAACATGGATGCTGGCAAAAGACCATCTGAAAATCAAGTTTCACTAAGTGTCCTGTTGGCAGCTACAAGCGGCGGCGTCACGGCAGGTTATGCAACCCACAGCATCGGGATTAGTCTGCTGACAGGACTCTCGATCACGCTTCTCTTGATTGTAATTGATCTCATTGTTCAGAGGAGAACCTGACCCAAACACATATGCCTTAGACCGAGTATACACGCGTCGTGTCACTCGGTCTTTTTATATCGCATCTACGCCGACCGCCTCCGATATATGTGCATACCCATCGCGCCGCAGTAATGCCGCCAATTCAAGGTTTATCTCGGCCGGCAACAACGGGCCGCGATAAATGAGACCCGTAATGAGTTGGACGAGCGAGGCGCCGAGTCTTATCTTTTTATAGGCATCTTCCGCGGAAAAAATCCCGCCGCAGCCGATGATCGTTATTTTTTTGCCAAAATCTTTATAGGCGAGCGCGATAAGCTCATTGCTTCTTTTTTCGGTCGGCTTACCGCTGTAATACCCTTTCTCGAATTTTGCCGCTTCCGTTTTGTCGATAGCCGGGTCATGTTTATTTTTTTGGAGATTGCCGAATATAACGGCTTGCACGGGAAACGCGGTGATGACTGAGAGCATGTCTCGCGTTTCATCGTCTGTTTTTTCGATGGGCATTTTTATAAATAGCGGCCGGCGGAGCTTCACACCAGTCACTGCGGCAAGAAGTTCGCGTAAATGGGCCGGCGAATAGAATTCGATAGAACCTTAAAGATTCGGACAGCTTATGTTCAATTCGTAGTAATTCCACGGCACGCTTCCCTGCTCTGCTTTCGTAAAAGCCGCGACCACATCGGCGACTGCTTCAGCCTGCGTCATCGGTTCCCGCGAATTCGTCTTGCCGATGCTTAGGCCGACGGGAATCTTGAACGTGAGACCGGCGCATTCCGTCTCAATGGCATCTATACCTCTATTTTTAAAACCTTTATTGACGAGAAGCGAGCGCGATTTAGGAAGCCGGCCGAGGCGCGGCGGAATGTTCCCTTCGTAGGGCTTATCGGTGATGGTGCCGACGGTATGAAATCCGAAACCGATGCCGTACGTGATTTGCGTCAATTTTGCTTCGTAGTCAAAACCTGCAGACAATCCTACCGGGCCCGGAAAATGGAGACCAAAGTGCTCTTGCGCCAACATCGGTGATGACTCGCCAAAGACACTCCGCGCCGTCCCCGCGATAAAAGGCAGCGCTCCGAAAGCCGCACCCATATCTGTAAGACGGGTGTGCACTTTTTCCGAGTCGAATTTAAAAAAGACGGGCCGCAGGGCTTTTTCATAAAAAAGACCGAGGGTTCGGACGCCTACAAGGCGAATGTTCATAGATATGAACACGATACGACGATTCTGCGGTTATTGCAAATACTTGGCCTTGTTCGCATTGTGCTCGGCGAGCGTCGTCGCGTAATGCATCACCCCATTGGCGTCAGTAAGAAAATACAGGTAGTTGGTCTTTGTCGGCGTCACTGCCGCCAGAATAGAATCGAGCCCGGGATTTGAGATGGGCGTCGGCGGCAAACCGGTGTGAATGTACGTGTTGTAGGGCGAATCGATCTTCAAGTCAGCGAGGGTCAGTGTCGACGTGTTTTTTCCGTTGATATACTCGAACGCCGCATCGACCTGCAGGGGCATGCCGAGAGCGATGCGTCGCCACAAAATACCAGAAATGATCTGTTTGGTCGGCAACAGCCGCGCTTCGCCTTCAAGAATGGAGGCCATAGTGACCACATCGGCCAGTGGCTTTCCGAACGCCGCTATCTTGTCGGCAATGGGTCTCGTCTGCGTCGTAAAATCGGTTTCCATCATCATGACAATGTCGTCTGGCTTCATGCCGACTGGTATCTGATACGTGTCGGGAAACAAATATCCCTCATGGCCTTTGGCGGCCGCAAGGAAGGCGTTGCTGTCGAATGACGGCAACGCGGCATCCAGGATCTTGGCTATCTCTTTTGCGGTACTGCCTTCGGGAATGGTCACTTTCACTTTCTCTCGCGCATAATCACCGGTCGCGATGCGGAGACTTACCCGGAATAAACTTTCCGGCGCTGGGAAATAATAGTCGCCGGCGATCGCGCCGCGGCCGCGAGAAAGCACCCGGACAAGAAATGACATCAAAGTTGCCGAAGACACGAAATGTTTCTCTTTGAAGAAGCTTGCCGTCTGACTGACCGTCACACCGCGGCCGACGGTCACCACCGAATTTTCCGGAAATCCGGACGCGCTTCTCATAAATACGTAGTAGACCCCGAAAAGAAGGAAAACCGCGAGACCAGCGGCCACGAGACGCGCATTACGCGTCCGCAAAAATGAAACACACCGATGCTGCAATTGAAGAAAATACTCCGTAAGCGGCATGTTAGATGGGCAAATTCGACGGCGCAGTCGCCTTCCGCGACGTGATACGCTCGAGTGAAGGCGCCGCGGCTTCCCTGCCGGGGAAATGGTATATGGTGGCGACTTCTTCGCCACTCATGACAAAATGCTTTTTCCGGTAGGGCGGATGAAAAAACGACCTCATCTTGTAACCCGACAAAATCTTCCGCTTTAGGTAGTCGCGCCGCATATTCCGGAAATCCTGCCACGGGTAATCGAAGTCCGTCCAATCATAAAATTCCAGACTGTTGAGGTCTTTCGTGGCGTATTGGCGGAAACTGCCGATAAGTCCGGGAATGTTTATGGGGTTGAAGTTCTCGTTCTTGGCGAGATAAATGCCGCGGATGCCGATATCGAACGGCAATTTGCCGATGTTCCGCTCCATCGCCTCCACCCGCGTACGTTCACCTTTGGTCAGAATGAATTCGGTAAAATCAAGCTGCTCCTCGACCATCTGGCCGTTCACGAGCCGTTTGGGCGGTTTTTTATCGCGCTTCATCACTTTGTCTATCTCTTTTTGCGCATAGTCCTTCCACATTTTTTGATTCGTCGATTTGAAAAAGTGCGGGAAAAACTTCTCGCGCCGATGGGCACGGATCAGGATCTGGATCCAGATCTGCTCGCCTTTGCCGGCGCCGGAAAGGTATTCCAATACCGTTGCGATCGGGTCGGTCTTTTCTTCCGCTTCGACATTCTGCTTATCGAGGCCGTAATCGACATATGTCTTGATCGGATATGCATCGAGCTTGTCTTTGTGAAAATAGCAGCCCCACATGGTGGTCGTCTTCGGATCATAGTTGATATTGGCGGTGTAATCGGGGACCTCAACCACCTCGACGTTGGGATACTGCGCGTAAAGCTGGGACTGAATGATGTTTTTTAGAAAGGTCCTTGTCCAAATGAGAAAACGCACTTTCCCTTCGTTTGAAACGAGCTCGAGCGACCACCACGGGCGCACTTTGCCGAGCCACGCGCGGTCGATCCACGTCGATTCACCTCCCGTATAATAAAGCGCCGCCAAAATTATCTCCATGCCAAGCGGCGATTTCTCTTGTTCCTTCGGCAACTTGATCTCAAGGAGCGTATACTTATCTCCTAAAATGGAGGCGAGTCGTATATAGCGAACCCATGTCTCCCAAAACATGGGTATCAAGACGAGCGGCAGCCAAAAAGGCGCGAAATGAACTATTGAAGCGAGTGCCTGGTAACCGCCTTCGCCGTAAAGCCGGACAATGAGATCGTGAATCATGGTCGGTGCCATCATAATACCCTACCGGTTCGATATTTTCCAGATGAGGTATACACAAAACCCCGCCCCACGCGTAAGATCGGTGGAGCGGGGTCTGAATCTAGGCGCAACGCGCGATTATTCCTTTATTTCAACCGCTGTGTATTTTCCCTCCTTATCTTTCTTGAAATATTTCGGGTTCTGAAGATTCACCACGATGGTGTTTTCCTTGACGTACCGCTCTTTCAGCACCTTCTCAATGACTTCTTCCTTGGTAAGCGGTCCGTATTTGTTGAGCACATGGCGAATGACGTCTTTGACGACACCCGGCACATAGCCCCATTCGGCAAGCGCATACAGTCCCCGTCCTACGAGGACGAAACGCGGATCCTTGATGAGCTCGTTATGGGTGGTCGCCACATGCGCTTTCTTTCCAAAAAGCTTCTCGATGGCCTTGGCAACTTCACGAAAATGGATCGGGCTGCCGTGGCGGCGAATGACGAGGAACGCATAGTCGCGAACCCCTTTCGCTTTAATGTTCGGCGACGACACTTTGCCCCACTCGCCCAGGGGATTCTTGCCTATGGTCTTAGAGATGGAGAGCCAGCGCTTCACGATCTCATCGTTCTTGTATTGTTCCGACACGTCTTTCACGTGTTCGAGGAACGAAGAGATTATCTCGGATTCGGGAATTAGGTCATCGTCCGAAAGATTTTTATAGAGCTTCCGCAGCGATTCGTGGACCTTTTTCGACAGTTCGGCGTTCACATACCACCGATGCTTGAACTCGTCATCTTCTTTTTCCTTCTGGAAGCTGTCGCCCAACACGAGGAGGAGGCTGATATGGTTTTGAGTGCTCTTGTCCTTGGCTATATGCGTCAACAGACCTTCTTCCGAAACGATGCCGCCGAGCTCATGGATGAGCTTTTCCAATTCATCGAATACGGCTTTCTCCTTCTTGAATTGGTCGGCTTTTCTGACATTCGCTACGGCGTAATTTTCTATCTGACGGACACGCTCACGGGTGATCCCGTATTTTTTTCCGATGGACTCGAGCGTCATCCGGTCGCTGTTCGCGCCCAATCCGTAGCGGCTGACAATGACATCCTGGGCGCGCGCCGGTAATACGGCGAGGAGCCGTTTCGTTACTTGTTTCGGTTTAAAGCTTATAGTTGTTGCCATGCGAATGCACTCAAACTTAACCTTGTAATGATATTCATTTTTATCACCTCCTTGATATAAAGTCAACACTATTAGGTAGTGCGAGGCCACGCGGCGAAATGCAAGACGCCGCAACGCCTATTTCAGGTCTGCATGACGAAATTGATAAGGCGGTCTTTGACGAAAATAACCTTGCCGATGGTGCCGCCGGCAAACCACTTTTGAGCGGCCGGGTCAGCTTTGGCAAGTGCTTCAATATCGGCTTGTGCCGCCCCTTGCGATACGGAAATGACCGAGCGCCGCTTCCCATTTATCTGAACGACAATGGTCACGCTTTCACCTGAAAGCTTGGCGGGGTCGTAGACCGGCCACGGCGCGTCATGGACGGATCCCTTGCCGCCCACCGACAGCCAAAGCTCCTCGGTAATGTGGGGAGCGAACGGCGCCAGGAGGCGCAACAAGGTTCGAAGATATTCGAGCGGCCGATCTTCACACCGCTCTAATTCGTTGGCGAATATCATAAGCTGGCTGACGGCGGTATTGAACCTCATCGCCTCTATGTCTTCCGAGACCTTTTTTATCGTGCGATGAAGCACGACCGTGAGCGCTTCACGATCGACCGCGGTTGCGCCGGCCTCTGCCGGCTCCTTCGGCCGCGGTCCGGCCGCGGCCATTGCCATTCTCCACACTTTCTCTAGGAACCGCCGTGTGCCGACGACGCCATCAGCCGACCACGGCAAGGATTGGTCGAACGGCCCCATGAACATTTCGTAGAGCCGAAGCGCATCAGCGCCGACAGTTTCCACGAGCGAGTCTGGGTTTATGACGTTGCCTTTCGACTTTGACATCTTGACGCCGCCTTCGGCCAAGATAAGACCATGCGACGTGCGTTTCTTATATGGTTCGCTGGTCGGCACGAGACCGCGGTCATACAAGAATTTATGCCAGAATCGCGAGTAAAGGAGGTGGAGCGTCGTATGTTCCATCCCGCCGTTGTACCAATCGACCGGCGTCCAATAGTCAAGCTTCTTCCGTGCGGCGAATGCAGTCATATTTTTCGGGTCAGTATAGCGAAGATAGTACCAGCTCGAACCGGCCCAGTTCGGCATCGTGTCTGTTTCGCGTCGGGCTGGTCCGCCACAGCGAGGACATTTCGTATTTACCCATTTTGATATAGAGGCGAGCGGCGATTCACCGGTATCGGTCGGCTGGTACTTTTTCACCGCGGGCAATTTTACCGGCAGGTCTTTTTCGGGAACAGGCATCCAGCCCGTGTTTTGTGCGCGTAAGACCCACGCCAGCAATTCGGGAATTTCTTTTGCTTGAAAATGGCCGTAGCCATCCCACACATCAAAACCCCAATTGCGAGGAATTTCGTCATGCGTATATAGCGGAACCGAATCATCGTCCCTTGAAATCACAAGGCGCACGTGCTCGGCATATTTTGAAACCTGTGCCAAGTCTATTTTTTCAAGCCAAAATCTCCGGAGCGCATCGACATCCGAGTCACTCCACTCACGCTTCATCTTTTCCCAATCTCGGTGAGAGAGCGCGCCGATCGCCGATGCCACCAAAAGCAGGTGGCCTATGTGTTTTTTCGTTTTCAACGCAAGATGCAACGCCGCCTTGCTCCCAAGGCTGTGACCGATGATGATGTCGTTACGGCCAAAATCTTTTATCAAGGGTGTCAACTCTTTCATCCATTCATCCACCACAGGATGCTTTGAAGTGCTCATGGTGGCCGTCCGGATTTCAAAACCACGCTTTTCCAACTCACCCTTCATCCACGGAAACCAATTCCCTTCGGCAGACCCTTCAAAGCCGTGGATGAGAAGGACTTTTTGTTTGACCTGGCTGCACGCGCCGCAGAATACTACCGGGATCGGCTCGCCCCAATAGTGCTGGCGGGAAAATATCCAGTCGCGGAGTTTGTAGGTGGTTACTTTGCGCGCAAGCCCACGGTCTGAAAGCCAAGTGGTAATTTTTTCGCGAGCTTCCGCCGATGTCAGGCCGTCAAATTGGCCGGAATTGACCAGAATGCCCTCACCCTCATAGCACAATTCGAGGGATTGAATTTTATCGACATTCTTTTCATCCGCGGGCTTGATCGAGGTGGTGAGCGGAATACCGAATTTTTTTGCCATCTCAAAATCTCGCTTGTCGTGCGCGTCGGCGAATACGGCTCCGGTGCCATAGTGAGCCAACACAAAATCAGAAACCCATACTGCGATCTCTTTTTGTGTCGCTGGATTTATCACGGAGATTCCCTTGAGCGCCACACCGGTCTTGTTAGTTTCCGTCGTCCTATCTGCTTCAGTCTTTCGGCCAGCCGACCGGCAATATGCTTCAACCTCCGACCAGTTGGAGATCTTATCTTTCAAAGCACTGATCAATGGGTGCTCGGGGGAAAGGATTATGAAGGTACCAGAAAAGATGGTATCTACTCTGGTGGTGAAGACTTCCACACCATCGCTGTACGGCGACGAATCGTCTGAAAATTTGAATTTAACTTTGGCTCCTTCCGACTTCCCTATCCAATTTCTCTGCTGGATCTTTATTTTTTCCAGATAATCGACGGTGTCGAGGTCCTTATCGAGCCGGTCGGCATATTTCGTGATGGCGAGCATCCACTGTTCCTTCTCGCGCTTCTCGACCGGCGTGCCGCACCGCTCGCACTTGCCGTCGATGACTTCTTCATTGGCAAGACCGATCTTGTCTTTCGGGCACCAATTGATGGCCATTTTCTTTTTATAGGCCAGACCATGCCTGAGGAGCTCTAGAAATATCCATTGCGTCCATTTGTAATATTTCGGATCGGTCGTATTTATTTCCCGCGACCAATCGAAAGAGAAGCCAAGCGCTTTGAGCTGGCGGCGAAAGGTGTCGGTATTCTTTTTTGTGACGATGGTCGGATGAACGCCGGTCTTTATGGCGTAATTCTCGGTCGGCAAACCGAATGCATCCCAGCCTATCGGATATAAAACTTCGAAGCCTTCGGCGCGGCGCTTGCGGGAAATGATATCCATCGCCGTATTGCTTCGGATGTGACCGACGTGGAGACCCTCGCCCGAAGGATACGGAAATTCGATTAAACTATAAAATTTCGGCCTTTTTTTATTCTCACGCGCTCGATAAGAACTTTTCTTCTCCCATATTTTCTGCCATTTCTTTTCTATCTTGGTATGGTCGTACTCACGCATGGAGAAAATACTACAACAGGGGCGCTTTGATGTCCATTCGAACGGCGCTTATGGTCAGCATGGAGACTCAGTTCGCCGGCCTCTGCGGGACTGGCAGCGCCTTCACGGTATTCGAATACACTGGATAAAGCTTGGGGTCGATAGTGCGCGAAAAACAATACTGCCCGGCCGGATGCTGCCAATTTTGTCCAATGCCACCGGCAGGATACATCGGCCCGTTATAGATGGACTGCGCATCGCTTTGCCGACTGAATGTCGCGCACAACTGGAAGGAGGTGGGACCGACACTGGGTTGTGGGTTATACGTATAATTACTGCCGTCCGGCAAGGTCGGCAACGTATATCCCGAAATCGAATCTTCCAGGTCAGAAAGCTTTGTCGGCATGGTCCCTTTTTGCTGCCAATAGTTCACCACGCGGTCTTGAATGCCCCGGAGCGCCTCAACGCGCTGGTTATCGAGCTGCTGGTCGCGCGCCGCCGCCGGCGAGCCCATGATGAGAAAACCTCCCACGATAGCCGCAAGCACGAGCAGCGCCGCGGCGGCGGCGAAATATTTGTTCTTGCCGGGAACCGCGCGCTGCGTCCTGCGCAGATCATAAATGAAATAGCCGAAGACACCACCGACTACGACAAGCACCGTAATGACCTTCAAAATGAATCGGGTCGTAATTTCACCGCCGAGAAAGGTGTTGATAAGGACGATAAGGTCGATGGCAACGGTAAGCCCAGCGACGAACAGCGTCAGATAAATAAGCCACTTCCGGATGGAAAAATTGGCCCGTTCCGCTACGGCCCGGATGTCGCGCTCAATGAGCCACGACAGCAGGAGGTAGAGCGGAAAGACGATAACAAGCGAAGCGATGGCCAGCCGGATACCGGACGAATAGGGATCTACATACACATTGAGCTGGTCTGGATTTGCATAATTGATGGTCTGAAAAACGAGATTGATGAGACTCACCGCACTCACATAGAGCATCACCATCGAGCCGAGATGCAAGAAAAAATCTTTCGGCGTTGTTTTGATAGGGTTCATAAAGGAATAATTATTCCAATAAGGGAAATCCTCCGCCAATGAAACACGTCCAATCATTATACCACGCCGAAGCCAACTGTGGGCAGGAGAAAATATTGAAAAAGCCGCTCTCTTTTGAGAACGGCTCGGAACAACGCGTATACTTCTAGAACAACAACCAGCCCAGGAAACTGAGGGTCCCTGCCGTTCCCAAAAGGATAGACACGCCCTTTGCCGGCGACTTCGGCATGGCCTGGAAAAAGCACGCTATTCCAAGGCACATTATCGTCATGGGTGGAAAGAACCACTGCAGGATCAATTTCATAGTTTTCCTTTGCTCTTACGGTGCGATTGTCTCCGGAGAAGATGGTAATACAAATATGACACTTGTCAATGGGCCCTACTTGATATTTTGTAGACAAGTGGTTACCTTTGTAACGGAAGGAGCAATATACATGAACACCACAGAAAGTCAGACAGTCAGTTTGCTTTCAAAAGACGAGAGTCTTAGGCTCATGACGCTAGGGGTTGAGCGTTTCAATAGCTGGCGCAAAGAGAACCCTTTCTTGGCATTGGACTTGAGCGGCGAAGATTTGACCAATTTTGACTTTACTGGTTACAACTTCACCGGCTTCGAACCGCTTGCGGGAACGTTCGAAGATCCGGCGGCGCATCCGCTCGTCATCTTTCGCGGAAGCACCTTGCGAAAGTTGGACAATGTCACTGCGTACTACGCCGATTTTTCCAGCACCGATCTCAACGGCTCATTCTGTCGGCAGGAATCGCTCTCTGACAGGCGCTCGTTCTGGGGCGCAAATTTCTCAAGGGCGTATCTCGTAAAGGCCGACTTTACGAGTGCTTGTCTGGCAAAGGCCAATCTCTCGGAAGCGAACGTATCGCATGCAATTTTCAAGCGAGCGAATCTTACCGATCTGCTCGGCTTGGAGACCGCGAAAGGAGTCGGTTATGCCGACTGGCGGTACGCCTGCTCTCTTTCTCCCCTTAACAAGGCGCTCATTGTCCGTCTTGTCATCCATAGTTTGGAGGCATCGTGGCAAAGTTGTTACGATCACTGGCAAGTTGATCAACTGTCGAGCGGCAGATTCTAACGTTTCAAAACAGACATACGCGACAAAACCGGCGTCCGAATAAGGCCGCCGGTTCTTCTATATTTTGAACTCAATGACATCCCCGTCTTTCACCACATAATCCTTCCCCTCTGTCCGGACCAACCCCCTTTCACGAGCTTTTGCATATGAGCCGGCGTCGAGCAATGTATCCCACTCGATGACCTCAGCTTTTATGAATTTGTCTTTGAAGTCGGTGTGGATGGCGGTGCCGGCAATGGGCGCCGTCGAGCCCTTTAAGATCGTCCATGCCCGCGACTCGTCCTCTCCCGTGGTAAAATAGGTAATAAGATTCAAACATTCATAGCCCTTTTTGATAAGCGTATCTATACCATCGTCCCCCATCGCGCCCAATTCTTTCCGGAAAGTATTTTTTTCATCGCCGGAAAGGTCTTTTAATTCATTCTCAATGCCGGCATCCACCAGGACCCACTTCGCACCGGTATCCTTGAAAAAAGCGAGAAGACCCTGATACCTTTCGTCGTTCAGTTCGTCCAGATTTTTACCGCCGGATTTTTTGTTGAGCACATAGAGGATGGGCTTCGTCGTCAAAAGATGGAGCTGTTTCAAATAAGGAGCTTCAAATTCATCGGCGGTAACGGCTGCCGCCAGTCCGCCGGCCTGAAGGACTTTTTCGAGACGAACCAAAAGACCCTGCTCGATGAGGGCTTCTTTCTTCCCTGATTTTAATTCTTTGCCGATGCCTTGGAAGCGTTTGTCGACGGTTGCGAGGTCGGCCAGCGCCAATTCCAAATTGATGACTTCAATATCTTTCTTCGGGTCGATCCGGCCGTCGACATGGATAATATCGGGGTCTTCGAATACCCGAACGACTTCGGCGATGGCGTCGGTCTCACGGATGTGCGAGAGGAACTGGTTGCCGAGCCCCTGCCCTTCCGCTGCGCCTTTGACCAAGCCGGCGATATCGACGAACTCTATTGCCGCCGGTATGGTCTTTGCCGACCTTGAAAAACTTGAGAGCTTCGCAAGCCGCGGGTCGGGCACGGGGACGATGCCGACCGACGGATCGATGGTGCAGAACGGATAGTTCTCCGCCGGCACGCTTTTCTTCGTCAGCGCGTTGAACAATGTTGACTTACCGACGTTCGGCAGACCGACGATGCCTATGGAGAGATTCATGGGCGTAACGATACTTTGTTTTTATCAAAATGACAAATTACCCATTCCCTGTCTTTACGGCGGGCCGCATGACGACGAAGTCGACACGGCGACAAAAAAACCGCCCTTGAAAAGAGCGGTGGGTGGGGCGGCACGGGGCGGCCTACTGTCTGAAGCGGCGGCCCTTTGGCTTGCTTATGGTCGCTTTCCATTGGTCATAGCGGACCCGGTCAACCTCCAGCTCTTTAAGCTGCATGATAGGTTGAGAGGAAACGTATGACCCGAGCGAGTCAGGATTCCCTATCGGATGCGGGCAGAGGGCTGGAATGCAAACAATGGCTTTCGACATACGTGGCTCTCTCTTTCTCTTCTTGTTGTTTTTTTCTGATCAGCCTTTTCCATTCCTTGTAGCGAAGAGAGTCGACTACGAGCTCTTTCAGCTCAAGGATTGGCTTGGGTGAACCCCTCGGCGCGTCGGGGTCGTTCAACAGCGCTATCGGCTCGATGATGGGTATGGCGGCCCTTCTCGGTGTCATAAAAGCCTTTCTTTATCTGGTCATAAATTAGCACGTCACCAGACGATTGTCCATAGATACAAATCGCCATGAGTGTGGCATTCACACTTTCGATACATCGTTGGGGAGAACGGTGATTGACTTGCGGACGGATATGCGATAGAACGGGGTCTTGTGCGTACCAAAATTGTCGCCACAATAGGCCCCCGCTCAGAATCCGCCGAGACACTGGCGGAGCTGGTCTCAGCCGGCATGGATATTGCCCGGATGAATTTTTCGCATTGCCAACCCGAAGAATTCAAAACCAGAAAAGCGCGCATCAAAAGCGCTGCGGACGCGGCTGGAAGGCACGTCAAGATCCTCCAGGACCTGCGAGGCCCGCGTATCCGCGTGGGTGTACTGCCTGATGAGGGTGTCCGCCTCACGGAAGACCAGGAGGTCGTCTTTGCCACGAACGGCGAGAAGGACCCGCCGGCGGGAATAATCCGTATCGACGACCCTTATCTGCACTTGTCGATAAAGATCGGCGACCCTCTCTTCCTTGCCAACGGCGACTTGGAACTTATCGTAGAAAAGACGGAAGGAGCCCGCATAACCGGGCGGGTCATCCGCGGCGGCAGACTATTTTCACGCAAGGCGGTCAATGTACCGAATACGGAACTCACCACCACGGGACCGACGGAAAAAGATATGGCCGACGTCGAATTCGCACTCGGCGAAGGCGTGGATTACATCGCCGTTTCATTCGTGCAAACCGCCAAGGATATCGAACGGCTTCGCAAGATCGTGGGCACGTCGGCTAAGATAATCGCTAAGATAGAGACCGCGTTCTCCCTCAAACACATCGACTCGATAATCCAGGCGTCGGACGGCATCATGGTCGCGCGCGGCGATCTCGGTATAGAGATACCCATCGAGCAAGTGCCGTATGTACAGAAAAATCTTATCCGGCAGGCGATATGGCACGGCAAGCCGGCCATCACCGCCACTGAAATGCTCCGCTCGATGATCACAAGCGAACGTCCGACGCGCGCTGAGGTATCAGACATCGCCAACGCCGTCTGGGACGGCTCTGACGGCGTCATGCTTTCCGACGAGACCGCCTCGGGAAATTATCCCGTCCTCGCCCTCAAAACCATGGTGAAGATCGTCCAAAGCGCCGAAAAATATCATTACGAGCGAAAAAGTCTCCTTTAGTAGAAATGTAAAAAGGAAAAACCGCGCCCAGAAATTCGGGGTGCGGTTTAGTTCAGCATTCAGCCTTGCAGAGCCTTCGCGGGCCGCACCATGCGGACCGCCGTGATGAGTTTTGTGGTGAGCGCTTGTCCGCTCTGGATGGTCAGCACGACCTTGGTGGCAAAACTGCCGGCTTCGGGAAGTGTCTCGGCGCGCCCCGTGACCTTGCCTTCAACCCCTTCGAACGAAACCGTATCGCCGACGTCCGGAAAAAGTTTCTGGACCTCGCTCACTTGCCTCTCCACCACCCCGAAGCCGCTGCCCTTGATCTTCACGTAGGCGATCTGTTCTTGGAATAATTCAGTGACTTCACCCACGCGCTGACCTTTGTCGAAACTGACCCAGTCACCGACAAAAAGTTTGCGATCTTCTGGCATAAAGAACCTTTGTGAGGGTTACCGTATCTGGAAAAAGTGTAGCAAAAGACCGCGGACCTTGCCACGGGGACTTGTCAGACCTCCTGGTCCGTGAAAAGCGTCACTTCGGGAATCACGCGAAGTATCCGCGCCGGCGTTTCCGACAATTCGCCCTCGTCCGCAAGGACCTTTTGCAAAGCATTCCGTTTCTTCGCTCCTACGACATACGCCACGCCGCCTGCGATATTTTTTCCGACAAAAGAGGTGGTCGCCGTCATGCGAAGAGGATACTGATTTTTCGAACCGGCGTCGTAAGCAACGACCCACACCTTTTTATCGTCGAACAATTCGGAGAAAAGTCGGGGATTTTCCGGGAACGGCATGATACTCCCGACGTGGCCATCTTCGCCGACGCCGAACAAGCCGAGAAAGATTCCTTGGGGATTTTCCGCACGCCATTCGTGCAGTATTTCGTCGTAGCGAGCCGCGAGCTCCTCTTTAGCCTCACCTTCGGTGGGCACCATATCGGCAACATTCACGTCAGCGTCGAGACAACGCTTATAAAAGCCGGTGGTCTTCAACTGCATAAGATTATTCACCGCCGGATCGAAACTAAATCGGTCATCCAAAGGTCCGATCGTAAGGTGCGGTCCCAGCATGTCTTCTGGAACATATTCGAGCGCCGCCACGCATGAACCGCCGGCAAGAAGGAGAAAGACTTCCTTCTCGGCGTGCTTCTTCAAAAGCCGGCTAAGCTCCGCACCGGCCGCCCTTGCCAGACCATCAGTCTGCGCTTTAGTGATGTTCATTGAATAAAATTACTTTTTTATGTCATGGCCGCCGAATTGATTGCGGAGCGCCGATAAGATTTGCCCCGTATAGCTCGGCGCTTTCGCCGACGCGACGCGAAAAGCAAAAGCGTCGGCAATGACCGGCGTCGGCACTTTCAGCTTCCGGCCGGTCTTGACCGTCCACTCGCCTTCCCCGGTGTGATGAACCGTGCCGGAAACGCCTTTCAGATTCTCACCGAATTTTTTGAAACCAGATTCGAGCCAGCCGACCAACCGCGACTCGATGACGCTTTTCCGGTTATATAAACGCGCGACCTCGGCAAGATCCAATTTGTACGGTGATTTCCGCATGATGGCGAAGCCTTCCGCCAGCGCCTGCATCATGCCGTATTCGATGCCGTTGTGGACCATTTTGACGAAATGACCGGCGCCGTGGCCGCCGAAGTAAGCATATCCGTCGGGTACCGAGATAGCCTTGAAGACCGGCAGTAATTTCCGATAGGCGCTTTTATCGCCGCCGACCATAACGCACGCGCCGCGCCGCGCGCCCGCCGGCCCGCCGGAGACTCCGGCATCAAGAAAGCGGATGCCGCTCTTTTTCAGCGTCGCCGCGTGCCGCACGGTCTCCTCATAGAGGGAATTGCCGCCGTCCACGACGATATCGCCCTTATTGAGAAAGGGCATAAGCTGTTTCAAGACCTCCCCGACGCCGCCCGCACTGACCATGAGCCACACGATCTTCGGCGTCTGACTTCCTTCCATAAGCTCCTCGATCGAATTGACCACGGAAAGACCGGCCCGCCGGCCCGCCGCGCGCCCGCCTTCGCCGCGGTTAAAGGCGATGACCTGATGTCCGTGTTCCCCTAATTGCTGGCACATGCCGATGCCCATTTTTCCAAGACCTATATATCGAATTTTCATTGCACAAGTATAACCCAGCCGCGGTACCGGAGTCATTGACACTATAAGTATTTCACTGTAAAGTGCCTTGCGGTATGAATACTTATCTTCTCGTACTTTTCCATCGGTCCGTCGAAACCACCGTCGGAGACGCCGCATTCACCGCCATCCTTTTCCTTGCCGCCGGCCTCTTCTTCGGCTTCGCGCTCTTCCACCGAAAGAAGAAAGGCCCGCCGCAATGCCCGCCGTGTCACACGGAGACCATCGTAAAAGGAAAAGTGGACCAATCGTTCTTCTGCACAAAGTGCGCGACCTCGTGGCGACAAAAATGGGTGGCGTTAAAAGCGGATGCGGTTTCGTAGCGAGCCGTATCGCCTCATCCCGCCGCGCTCTCACCCGCGGCGGTTTTTTTATGACGGGCCGGTGCTTCCCTTTTTATACGGAACAAGCGGCACGTTCTTCCATGCTTCCAAGATAGGCGTGATGAATTTCCACGCGGCGATGACCTCGGCCGTCGAGGCAAATAATGTCTGGTCGCCGCGAATGCAATCGTATAAAACCTTTTCATACGCATCGACGCGCAAGGCGCCCGCGGCGGTCGCGGCATACGAGAATTCCAGCTCTTTAGGCTCCAGGTCATGAGAAAGTCCCGGTTTTTTTGCCCAAAAGAGGAGCGATATGCCTTCATCGGGTTGCACGCGGAAGGTGAGCTGATTGCGGTCAGCGCCAAATGCGCCGCGGCTGACTGGCTTGAACGTTACCATGATGTCGGCGCGCGATTCTTTCATTTCCTTGCCGCTCTCGATGAAAAAAGGAACGCCTTGCCAGCGCGGCACCGAAAGGTACACCGGCAGCCTAAAGTACGTTTCGATATCGGAACTTTTATCTACGCCTGCATCATCCGGGAACCCTTCATAGTACGCGCGGATCGTATCGGCGGCGTGAACGCTCGAATACGGAGTGAGTGATCGAAGGACCTGCGCGCGCCGCGCGCGAATATCTTCCGCATTCTGCGACGCCGGCTGGTCCATGGCAATAAGGGCAATCATCTGAAGCAGGTGATTTTGGCCGACATCGCGCAGCGCTCCGGTGTCGCGGTAAAAACCGCCGCGCGTACCAATACCCCCCTTTTCCCACAACCGGAGCGAGACTGATTCAATATGCTCTGCGTTCCACAAAGGCTCAAAGACCGCATTGCCGAATCGGAACGCGAGAATATTCTGCATGGTTTCCTTCGCCAGATAATGATCGATTCGAAATATTTGCTCTTCCTTGAACAAAGTGCCGAGCAGCGTGTCGAGCTTTTCCGCGCTCGCGAGGTCGCGGCCGAAAGGTTTTTCGACCAACACTCTGGTCCAGCCGCTCGCGCCGCCGCAAGGAATCGAAAGACCGGAGGATGATATTTTCTGCAGGATGGTCTCGTACAGCACGGGCGGGACCGCGAGATAAAATAGCTTGTTGGCGCATGCGCCGAACTCCTTGTCGAACCGTTCCAGAGTGGCCGCAAGCGCCGCATACATTTCGGGCGCATCGAACAACCCTTGCACGTAGAAAATATGACCGAGAAATTCCCGGCTTGCGCGCGCCGAAAAACCCTTTTTCAAAAGGACCGGCAAGAGCTCATCTCTGAACGTTTCGGCGGTAAACGCCCGCCGGCCGCAGGCAAGGATCCGCCAATGCTTCGGCAGTAATCCTTTTTCGTCGAGATTGAAAATAGCGCTCAAAAGTTTGTGGCGGAAAAGATCGCCCGTCGCGCCGAACACGATGAATACCGTGGGAAAAAGCGTTTCGATCTCCGGATTCTTATCGCGAGCAACCATGATCCTACTTTACGCTAGGCGGGACTTCCCGGCAACTTGATTGAAAAGGTCGTGCCTTGGCCGACGCCGGCCGAATCGGCATAGATCTTGCCGCCATGGCGCTCGATGATATTTCTCGCCATATACAAGCCAATGCCCATGCCTTCGGTGTCGGCGGCCTTTGCCCGCGGACCGCGATAGAATTTCGAAAATATATGGGGCAATTCTTCGGGAGAAATACCGATGCCGGTATCGTGAATCGTGAACGTCACCCCGCCGTTGTGCCATCCGAGCGCCACGGTCACCGTTCCTCCTTCCGGCGTGTAGCTTATGGCGTTTTCGATGATTATTTGAAGGGCAAACTGGATGCGTTTCGTGTCGACCGATATCGGCGGTACGCTTGTCTCGGTGGAAAACTCAAGACGAATACGCTTTTCCCGAGCGCGAATGTTGACGCCCTCGATGACCCGCCGGATCAGCGGTTCCGGGTCGACTTTTTCAAGATGATAAAGATAGTCGCTGGCGTCGACCTGGATAAGTCCGATCAAGATGTCGGTAAGATCCACCAATCGGACATTCGCGCTTTGAATTTCGTCGATAGCCTCGGCTCGGTCACTCTCGATATCCGAGCGTTTGAATTCGTCCAGCGCCCATTTGACATGCGTCAGGGGCGTCCGAAATTTATGCGTAATGACGGTGATGAAATCGTACTTGAGCGATTCGACAAAACGGATGCGGCGCCAGATGATTCCTCCAACAGCGGCGAGGAGGAGAGAGATCGTAAGCGGGATGATCCATTCGGGAAAGTCCGGCATTGCATAGGCAGCGGCGGCATTCGCGGCACCGGCTACCTCAAAAAGCAGCACGAGGCAAAATATCACCAGTCCGTAGACGAGGATCTGCTTCCCTGCCGTTTGAATATCGAGAATATCGGTACGGAGGAGCGCATAGGCGGCAGGTAGCAAGCCGAGAAATGCGAGGCCTGAGAGAACCGGGTCAATTCCCACGCCGTACGCGGGTAGAAGAAAAAGTCCAGCCAGAAAGTACGTCACGATCAGGCTGCCAAAAAAATAGCGGGTCTTGTTGCGGACGATAAGGCCGGCGTGGACATGAACACGCATCATCACCGCGCTCGCATAAATAAAAGTGATGACGATAAATACTATGAAAAGGAAATGGAGCGGCCCGGGGTTTTGGTAGTTTGGAAAATATAAAGCCGGCGACGAGGTGTCCAGGAAAACGACGGGAAATAACGCGAAGAAGATCCAGAGCACCGCCGCGACCGAATAAAAAAAGGCCAAGGTCCGTTTCTTTTCAGAGGATTTCCCGAGCGCCGCCAATATCCAATGAAGATTGAAACAGGCGGTGATCACGGCCCCGCCGGTAATAAGAAACGCGGTATTGGCGATCCCTTGGTCCGCGCTATTTAGGCCGACGAGATTGACCGCCTCGAAAAATGCCATTGACAGACAAGCAACGCCGAACAGGCCGGCGCCACGCACCCCGCGGCCGCGCACGAACGCATAGCCGGCGATGCCGACCGACAGGACTATCGACACGCAATATACGCTGTTAAAAATCAGAAGCCGCGGGTCCATGAGCATCATTATTGTAACCCATTTTCGAGCACTGTTGGCATGCTTATCCCCACACGGGACTTGGACCAAGGAAAAAGGGCGCGACGATGCGCGCCCTTGGGACCGAATACCTACATGCCTTTGTCGGCACCCAGCTTCTCTTCGTCGATGTGTCGCGCGAAGTGACACCCAGTCGCTTCATCACTCGAAACGGAAAGCCGCTCAGTGACGACCTTAAAGACCGTGCGAGGTTCGTTGTCCTTGTGCGCCCCTTTCTTATTCTCGGGCGCTTTCTGTTCGATGATAGAGCGACGAATTTCTAGAACTACCATAGTTCCTTTCAGGGAGCGAGGCCTCGGACATTTTTTATGCCGCGGTTTTTTCGTCTCCATCTGAAAAAATAGCAACTATGGCCAGTGAAGTCAATGGCGCTTGCGTGCCTTGCGGCTCAATACTCACGTCGTCTCTTCTTTTTTTATAAGCTTCTCTATGTACATGAGTATCAGCACCACGAGGATGGTCAGAACGACCGCATACACTATCTGCGCAACGACAGATCCGCTCGGTGTCGGTATAAAATAATTTATAAGTGCCTTAATCGCATCGTTCCACGCGAGGCCGACGACCAATCCCAGACCGGCGGCAATATACGAAAGTATCCGCTTCTTAATTTCTCGCCTGGCTTCTTCAAGCCGCTCATAAGCATTTTGGGGGCGCTCATTATCCATGCCCATTGCGTGAATTAGAATCATTATGAGTAATTGGAAACACCAGGCACACAGTTCGCATACGCCGTCGCGCCGGCCACCTTGAGGTACGAGGCATTGCCGAGGTCTACGAAAGTGAGCGAATCTCGAGCATCCGCGTAGGTCGTCGCCGGTGCCGCGTTCGTGCGCGGCACGATATAATTCTTGCCATTATCCAAGTGAAGATGCACATTCTCCGGATAAAAGATTGCCTGAAAGCTTTTGTGCCCGTCGCACAGGTAGGTAAGGTTCTTGACCGGACGCTCGGGCGCAACAAAGACGCTTCTTACGGATTGAAATGCCGCAACGGTGAACGAACGCTGCCACAGGAGCATTAAGGCAACGATTGCCACTACCGCGATCAGCGTATCCCCTCTTCCTTTTTTTGTTTGTCCCGCCATAACGAACGCAACATTTTTCCGGCGATTTATAGTTTATCAAACGGCGTTTTGAAAACTGCCACTAAAAAGCCGTTCTGAAGCGGCCCGCCAATCTTTTCTGCCATTCACCGCAAATTCACACCCCCGCCGCAAAGCGCCTCACGCCATCGTGGGTTCGTCACAAAAAAGGCCAGTATGAAGCGGACACTTTTTACCGCGGACCTACGGGGAGATTCGACCCTTACAGGGTCAGTACCCCGATTGGATATTTTGCTTCAAGAAATCGCAAAATATTCTCAATCGGGGTTCGACTCCCCGACGCGAGCGTCCCACGCTCGCTTAGTTCCACAAAATTCGTGGACTTAATTTTGTGGACTACATTAGATGGAATTGGAACCGGTTAGTTCCAGAAATCAAAGTATTTAATCAGTTTACGCATATTAAATAAAAAAGCACCGCATGTTGTGCAGGGCTTTTTTGGCGTAACAAAGCTGAGTGTGCTGGTTACGTTAAGGCGTTCGAATTGTAGACGCTTTGAAAAGCCAGCCAGAGAAGACATAGACTTTTACATGTTGCCCGATTGGATTCGTAGCATCGGCGCTGAACCTGACCGCATCTTTGGAGTCGCCACCTCTAAGCGCGACGAACCAAATTGCCTTGCCAGTGATTTTGACGTCGCGGTACCCCTGTGTTTCCAAAGCCCTTACGGCTTTGCTTTCTCCGACAAACATGCCTGTGGGGAATACCATGCCGAACAGCATCAGGATTATTGCCACGACAATGAGCCACTCAACAACCGTTGATCCGTGCTGATTTCCTTGAGTCATAACTAACCTTTCCTATTTGATTGTTTTGCACAACAAAAACTGCTAAGAAAGATTATAACGTAAATACGTAGACTTTGTCAAATGGACCTACGGGGAGTCGAACCCCGACCTCGTCCATGCCATGGACGCGTTCTACCGCTATACTATAGGCCCTAGTGAGAAGCAAAATGAGAATATCATGCATTTTCATTTTGTTCGAGCGACGGGTCTATATCGACTTATGATATAGGCCCTAGTGAGAAGCAAAAATCGACTTACGATATAGCCCGATATTAAATCGAACTGCCACACTATACCAGAACATCCGCCGCCTACCAATTATAGGTTCACATTCCGGACTAATTCTGCGTCTATTGCGTTCAAATTGGTCTGTTCGATAGCGCCGTATACTCGCACGGTATCTCCCACCATGAAACGGCCTACCGAAACCGAATTACGCGCGGCATTGAGAATGGGCGCATTGGCCGGTACGTTGACCGTATAATCCTTGGCGCCTATCGTAAGGACCATGATGAGCGGGTTCGCTGTTGTGTCAATACTCTTGAGCGTTCCTTGAAAATTGTGAGGATAGAAGATGCTTTGGTCTTGGTATACGACGATAGTCGTCGCCTGCAACGTCTTTGATGGCACATCGAGGACTCCCTGCACTGAAATGATCTTGTCCCCGGGCTTTATCTGTGGCAGAGAAATAGTGAGTTTGCCTTTCGTGATGGTCGTCGTCGCGCCTGAAAGCACGGTGACATAATTTTGGTATCCGGTATCGAGGACAAACCCGGCGCTCGTGGTCGATACTGCCGTGACCAATCCCGCTACCTGACTCTGCTCGTCGGTACGAGACCAATCGGTAATCCGATCCGCGGTAACGCTCAGTGAATCGCTTGCCCCATTCAAGCTACCGCTGAAATCAATGAGGTCGCCGTTGACGATGTCGGCAACTGTCATACTGCCGCCAAAACGTTTTTGCACCTTCGTGCTTGCATTGGTCGGAAGGAGCCAGCGCAAGGGCGCATTGCCGAAACGGCTTTGGGCATACACGGTGGTGCCTGAAACTTGGATGACCGTCGCCTGCCCTACCACCACATGGCCGTCGTTCGTGATGGAAACCGCCTGGGCCGGAGAAAAAGTAAAGCCGGAAGTACCCTGCGCTAAAGCAGCGGCGGGTAGGAACGAGAGACCGACAAAAGCGGCAATGGTCGCGTATTTGATCATGCTGAATTTTATATCATAAGTGCGCCTCGCCGACAAATGCGACCGATGTTTTTGCAAACGCCGTTAAAACGGGTATGATGCTTCCATCGTCCGACGGATCAAAATGTGCACCCTTAGCTCAGTTGGTTAGAGCGTTCCCTTCACACGGGAGAGGCCGGAGGTTCGAATCCTCCAGGGTGCACCACGAGTCGCGAAGTGGTGCGCCTGAGCAACGCATCTGCGTGCGTTGCGTGAGGATTCGAACGCCGGAGCGATATTTTCGCAGTAGCGAAAATCGCGAGACGGTGCCCAGGCCGAGGCGAGCGACGGCGAGCCAAGAGCCGCGGGCGATTCCTCCAGGGTGCACTACGAGTCGACGAAGTGGTGCGCCTGAGCAACGCACAGCAACAACGCAGCATTGTTGTGTTAGCCGCCGCTTTCAGTATAATGATGAAATTCTCGGAAAACGGGGTGTAGTATAGTGGTAGTATACACGTTTCGGGTACGTGAGGCGGGAGTCCGATTCTCCCCACCCCGACAGGAGTGAGCTCCGCAACTGCTTGCGGAGCGCGGGAGAAGAGGACGCCGGAGCGATGGTTCGCCCGCAGGCGAACCCGCGAGGCGGTGGCTAACCCGAACCGAGCGGCGGCGAGGTGAGAGGTGAAGCCGATTCTCCCCACCCCGACAGGGGTGAGCGGATAAAAAATTTCGTAGCCGGTACGGACATTAAAATATGGGCCTGTAGTCTAGTGGTACGACGCGGCATTCGCATTGCCGAGGCGGGGGTTCAATTCCCCCCAGGTCCACAATGATTCGTGAGGATGGCTGGGAGCCATCCGAGTGAAGCATCATTGTGCGAACTGGGGGAATTGAAAGCCGGAGCGCGACGGCGCGAGGCGGGGTCGCAGGTTTTGCCAGCAGGCAAAAACCAGTGACCTATCCCCCAGGTCCACAAAAATAAAAATCAGCTCGCAATTTTGTTCGAGCGATTTTTGTCTATGGACCTACGCAAAGCGCCTGCGCGCTTTGCGTCGGGGAGGCGAACGCCGGAGCGTTATTTTCGCAGTAGCGAAAATCGCGAGGCGGTGCCAAGAAAAACTTTTGCGGCGGCAAAAGTTTATTCGAGGGAGACATTTCCCGTAAGTCCATCGCAAGAAAAAAACGAGTTACTGATAACCCGTTTTGACGTTTTCTGTAAAAGACAAACTACCTTTCCACTTCCACAACTTCGTCGAGATTGAAACCGATTAGACATCCGGCATCGGATGCGATTTGACCAACGTGGTCGATCAGAATGACCGCTCGAGCGGTATAAGCCCTGCATTCTGAAGTTACCTCTGCTTCTCGGATTTTTAAACCTCCAAAGGCTCTCTTTGTTGCCGTAGAAAAGAATCGCTCTCCGTAGTGGACATCTGCGAATGGAATCTGTGTTTTCATATATTTAGGAACCTCAACCACTTTTGATAGTACTTTATTCATACGTAAAGTAAAGAAAATTCTCTATGAAAGGTGAAGCAGGTTCCAAGTCCATCTAATGTAGTCCACAAATTGACAAGATAGGTTATCTATGCTATCATGCGGGGCAGTAGTTTTTGAATTCGTCAAAATTCACAATCAACCAAAAAGGAATATGAAAAAAAGACTAGTCGCCTCGGCTTACGAAGTTACTCAGGCTCCAGTTGTTGGCAAACAAGTGCCGTTCAGCAAAGTCAGAGAAATCCCCGGGGTTTATGCTCTTGGTCCATGGGCTGCCGGATCGGCTAGGGTCGTCGTGCTGAAGGACAAATCGATCTTATACGTCAACAACAATCAGGTTGACAACACGACATGGAAACTGCACACGTCGAGCAAAGTCTGGTGTACCAGCATGCCGGCGCCTGACGAAATAACAGTGTCTTAACAAAGTCCCGCCAGAATAAGAGCCCTCCGGTTCATCTGGCGGGTTTCTTTTTATAAGGTGTCTTAAAAGTTTTAAGTTGTAGGAGTACTTGGTTCCAATTCCATCTAACGTAGTCCGCAAAATCGAGTCCCCGAAATTTTGGGGGCTTCCCGTGAACCGGCTCTCGGCTCGGATTTAACATCATGCATGCGGGGCGCCGCACAGAGCATTTAATTCGGCGGTGTCAGCCGCGGTCAGTTTTTCATTCGTTCCCTGATTTTGCGGGTACATGACGGCACTCGGATCATTTACCGGACCAAGCCCCAATGCCGACCCGAAGAGTCGCGCCAGCAGCCGTGTGAGCTGTATCTGGTCGCTGTAGCCATATATATCGATCGAACCGTTCGTGTAACTGCCGCCGGTTTGGCCGGTGCCATAGATCAGATTTATCTTCAGCACACCATCGGGCTGATACGCAAAGAGTTGTCGTCCGGCTGCTTTTTCCCAACGCTGTTTCGCATACTCACTATCGCGAAGTAAACTTGCCTGCGAAATGCCGAATCGCGTATCCAAAGTACCGACCGTATAGGTGATCGGCTGTCCGCATGGCGCGCTCGTACTTTGAGAAGGGACTGTCGGGGTCGGGGTCGGGGTCGGGGTCGAAGCGGATGCGAGAGCGCTTGTAGAACTTGCGGGCGGGTTTTGGTAAAAATAAAGAGCGGTTCCACCCCCGAGGATAATGACGGCTACCGCTATTGCCACGTAGATGCGATTCATGTGAGTTAATAATATATTTTAATCTGCGTACTAAATGTCACCCCATAGTATAACGTTCCTTATTTTATCGCTGTTACATACACAGGAAAAGAGCACATCATTTATAAACCGAATATAAGCGCCACCACAACAGGAAATTCCTTTCCCACACCCGCCCCACGCTATATAATACTTTTATGGAAATAATCTTGATCGTCTGCGGTCTCGCCCTCTTTGAGATAATCAACAGCGTCGACAATGCGGTCATCAACGCGGAGGTGCTCGGTAGGATGGGCCGGCCCGCGCGCCGCTGGTTCTTGATGTGGGGCATCGTATTCGCCGTATTCGTCGTCCGCGGCGTCCTGCCGTGGCTTATTTTGTGGGCGGCAAACCCCAACCTTTCGGCGTGGCATGCCTTCACCGCCACGCTCTCCGCCAACGAAGCGATACGGCAGTCCATTGAAAACTCCTCGCCTCCCCTGCTCCTTGCCGCCGGCGTATTTCTGGTCTTTTTATTCCTTCAGTGGTTGTTCCTTGAAGACAAGCGCTTCGGTCTCATCGGCGAACACTTCATTTATCGCCACGGCTTGTGGTTCTATACCACCGCCTCGTTCGCCCTTACCGCTCTCGTATGGATGTCAGTGCGTACCGATCCCATGCTCGCCCTCGGCGCGGTCATCGGTTCAAGCGCTTTCTTTCTAATCCACGGATTTAAAGAAAATGCTGAACACATTGAGGAGGATATGATAAAAGGGAAACGAAATTTCTCCGACTGGTCAAAGATACTTTACCTCGAAGCTATCGACGCCTGTTTTTCCGTTGACGGCGTCTTGGGAGCGTTCGCGTTCACGCTCTCGATACCGCTCATCCTCATCGGTAACGGCATCGGCGCCTACGTCGTGCGGCGGCTTACGGTGGGCAACATCGACCGCGTCAAAAAACTCGTCTATTTGAAGAATGGCGCCATGTACTCCGTCCTGTGTCTTGGCGTCATCATGATAGGCGAAGCGTTCGGGGGACAGTATCCTTCCTGGCTCTCACCCGCCGTTACCTTCTTCATTATCGGTTACTTTACCTTGAAATCTCAGCGAGAACTTCAGCGGGCTTTCTAGGTATTTCCCTGACCCGCCAATACGCAAGGCCGCCGAGAACGGTGGCGGCCACATCGCCGACCGCATCGAATGCCCAGGCCGAAAAATGGGCGACTATATAACGGTGCATCGAGGGATCAAGGGACTCGAATACTTTCCAAACGATGGTGAGGACGGTCACCGCGGCGAGCGTGCGCCAAAACGAGACGTGACCCATTCGCCACTCCACCACCGTCGCCAAGAATACACCGCCGACAAGATGGAAAAGTTTGTCGATCTGCCAAGTCTCGATGCCCGACTGTATCGCGATACTGGCAAAAAGATGAAGATATATCTCGGTCGCGGCCAGGATGCCGCCGAGCGTAAGACATAACGACTTGTAGTTCATGCGTGTTTACTTCCGCGCGTACGCGGAGCTTTGGGCCTTATTCCCCCCACTCGAAAAATGAATAAAATTACGTATCTATCCTGGTATAACCGCGTAAGAGAATAGTATATCACCGCCCCAGATTAAATAACCCGAAACAAGCCGGTATTGCTACCGGCCTGCGTCCGTCCCGCCCGCATAGCGAGGTCAATGCTGGACTCTGTGGACCATCCTGGCCTCTTCTCTCTCTGACTTCGTCTCTGCAGTTCCCCATAGGGCAACCGCGGCAATGACGATGCCACTGACGACCATAGTCCACATGAGAGCATTCGCCGTCATACCAAGGAATGGCACAGCGATGACCCAGATACCCAGGACGAAATTCACCCATTGTTGCCACATATTTTTGGTTAAGATTAGGGACCTTTTAATCTCGACCGCCGGGTAGTTTGCGGCGAGGGCAAACATACCGGCACATTGTAACCATACACCGAGGCAGTGAAATCTCGGTGAAAAAATATGCTTGTCAAAATCGGCTAAAAAAATAGGCTCTGTCTCGCGCCTGCGTCAGTAGTTTTTCTCATCATAACCCGGAAACCAATCTTGCTTAAGCACCACCCCGCGGGCCTTGAGGTCATTGCCCACACTTTCCACCATCGGTTCGGGACCGGAAAGATATACGACTTTTCCGCTCGCATCTCCCGCGTGTCGGAGGATGGTTTCCGCGGTCACGGGCTCTCCCACGATCAGCCTGAAAACGAATTCGGAATGAGACTTTGCCAATGCGTCGAATTCATCCCGAAATGGAATATCATCGGTGCGATTGAAGTATATAAGGCTCGCATTCAGCTTCTTTCCCGTCGCCTGCCGTTCAAGCAAGATACTTCGGAAGGGGGTCACGCCGATGCCGCCGGCAACAAGGATGACCGTGTCACTCGGCTCTTCTTCCCATGTAAAATCTCCTTCGAGGCCGTGCGCGCGTATCGTGTCGCCGGGGACAAGGGCGTTAAGGGCCTTCTTGAAGGCACTTTCGGTAATACGGGTCGATATATGTATCTCTCCTTCGCTCGGCGCCGCGGCGACCGTAAACCATCGCTGGTTTTCTTCCTCGCGCGCACCCGCCTGCGGCAATTGGTAGGCTTGATATTGGCCGGCAAGCCAATGCAAACCTCCGGTCTCAAAGATAAAAGTCCTCACATTGCCTGCCTCGTTTTTCGAGGCGATAAACGTTAAAGTTTTTGTACCTTGTGCGGCCATGAGCATATTATACCATTTGACCTTTTTCACGAGGTGTGCCAACGCTTGTCACCACCTCCCTTCAAGGTATTCTTCAATACCAGCTCTTCGTTTTCTTTGGTCAAGGCGCGGCTAAATCCTACCCACAACGATCCTTGTACCGTCGCCCTTTTCGGAACTTTCGTAAACTCGCTTTGTCTTTATTTCTATCATGGGCGAAATGGCCAGATGACCATCGCCTGAAAATTCCGCTTTGGTGGACCGTACCGGATTCGAACCGGTGACCTCCACATTGCAAATGTGGCGCTCTACCAACTAAGCTAACGGCCCGCGGTTTACGGCCATCGCGGGAAAACCCGCACCCATACTACCCTACCGGTGTTCCCACGCAAGCGCGAGCACATGGTCAAGAAAATCGGGCAATGGACACCCCACCGCGGCGAGAGATTTTGGGATGAGCGAGTGGGACGTCATGCCGGGCAAGGTGTTGACCTCAAGAAAATAAACGCCGCGGCGGGGATTGACGATGAAATCCGCGCGCGAGTAATGCCGCAGGTTAAGTCCCCGGTGAGCGGCGACTGCCGACCGCTGGATCTCGGCTTTTTCTTCGTCCGAAAAATTTCCCGGACAGACATAGTTCGTATCGTCGCTCTGGTACTTTGCCTCATAGTCGTAAAACTGGTTTTGCGCCGGCGGAGTTATTTCTATCGGCAAAAGCGCGTATGTCGATTCGCCCCGGAAATCATCGACAACGCCGCACGTCGCTTCCCTGCCGCTGATGAACTCCTCCACCAATATCTTACCGGAAACCGCGAACGCCTGTGTCATCGCCTGTTTCAACGATTCAAAATCGCGAGCGATCGAAACACCGATCGAAGAACCGAGCGCGAGCGGCTTCACCACGGACGGCTGGGGAAATGAGCGGAACACCCGGACGCTATGGTCGGCCACGCTCGCATCATTTCGGTCCAGGACAAGATGCGGCGCCATGCGGATACGCGCTGAAGCCAAGGATTCTTTGGTCATCGCCTTGTTCATGGCGACCGCCGATGCGAGCGATGTGGAACCGGTATACGGCATCGCAAATTGCTCCAAGATACGCTGGACCTTGCCGTCCTCGCCGTATTCGCCGTGAAGCGCATTGAAAACTATGTCCACCCTCCGCAGTGCGTCATGGGGAGTCTGCGGCACGCCGCCGTAATGCCAGACCCCGCTCCGGTCGATAAAAATATCGTGGGGTTCGTAACGCTCGGAGAGATTACCTAAGACCGTGGCGCCGGTCTTGAGAGAGACCTCGTATTCTCCCGACGGTCCGCCGCGAAGCACGCCGACTCGCATTTTTGTCATATATGAAATTATATCACACGCACGAGGACGTATAGAGCCCTCGCGTTACCCTGGCGCAAGGCGGCAAAAAAGCCCACCCGCTGACCGGATGGGCTCACCCGCTCGAGCGAATGGTGAGTGAATTCGTCTTCGAAGCGGCGAGGGTAGGAGGACTCTCACCGTTTACAAGAATACCACGAACCTGCCGCAAGAAAAACCGCTCTAGGACAACCCGCGCGCGCGGATCTTTTTTCGATGATACGCGACGGCAAAACGGTGCGATTCAAGATTGGCTAGCAATATAGCGGCCTTATGCTTCTTTACAAGGTCGCTGCGGCCGATGATATGCCGCGCTTTGTGGCGGCTGTCTTTCACGACGGCCACCACAGGGACCGCCCTATGCCGTTCGGCGAGCACTTTTTCAGCGGCGTCTTTCTGGACCTCATTACCGTCAACCACGATAAGGTCGGGGGTCGGCCATTCCGCATGGTTCAGCCGCCGCGATAAAATTTCACGGAGACTTGCCGGCTCATTCGCGCCCGTCACGGTCTTGAGGGCAAACTTTCGGTACTCGGAGCGGTCCGGCTCGCCGTCACGCACTACCGTCAGGGCCCCGACCATACCGCTGCCGCCGAGATGGGCGACGTCGTAGGCTTCGATACGAAATGGCGCGTCGCCGGCGCTCGCCTCAAGGTTCCGTTTCATCAACGCGATGTCGTGGATGTGCTCCAGCGCGAAAATGGTCCTTTTAGCCGCACCTGCGCGCTCGAATTCCTGCGCTTTCGCCGTCGCTTTCATTTCCTGCCGCAACTGCCGGATGATGGCGCCCTTTTTTCCCTCGAACAGGAGTTTGATGTTCCGCACGATCTTCCGATACTCCGCCGCGGATATCTCGCCTGTACAAACGCCGGGACACAGGCCGAGCTGCCGATTGAAGCATGGTCTGCCTTGGTGCGGTTTACACTTCTCGTCTCGGTACGGAAAGATGCGCCGAATGATGTGGAGAGCTTCTTTGAGCTGAGCCCCGTGAGGAAAGGGACCGAACACCGTACCCGTGACAAAATTTCGGCTCTTTGAAAAAGACGGCGATTCAAGTTCACGTTTCCGGACCACGAGAAGCTGTGGAAATTCTTCGGCGGTGATCACCACGCAGTTGTGGCTCTTATCGTCTTTCTCGGCGGTGTTGTAGTGCGGCTGATGCTTTTTAATGAGGTCTACTTCCAATAAGAGCGCTTCGAGCACCGAGTCCGTCGTTTTGAAACTTACCCTGTCCGCATTAAAGACCATGCCCACCAAAAACGGCCCGCGGGTGTCTATCAGATCTTTCCCGAAATAACTGCGTACCCTGTCGCGGAGCGATGTGGCTTTGCCGATATACAGAATATGCCGCCCTTTTTTAAAAAAATATACGCCGGGCGTTTTCGGCAGTTTGAATTTTGCGAGGTCTTGAATGCGCATAGGCGGTCATCGGAATCGATGCTATCTCTTTCTCAAAGCCTTTTTCAAATACTCGCCGGTATACGTCCCTGACTTTCGCGCCACCTCCTCCGGCGTGCCAACCGCGACGATCTTGCCGCCGCCGTCTCCGCCCTCCGGGCCGATATCGATGATGTAATCGGCGCTTTTGATGATATCCATGTTGTGCTCGATGACCACCACGGTATTTCCGCGGTCGACGAGCTTCTGGAGTATCTCGATGAGCTTCCGGACATCTTCATAGTGAAGACCGATGGATGGCTCGTCCAATAGGTAGATCGTCTTCTGGAGATGCGGCCGGTACAACTCCGACGCGATCTTTACGCGCTGGGCCTCGCCGCCGGAAAGCGTCGTTGCGGACTGGCCGAGCGTGAGGTAACCAAGCCCCACCTCATCGAGCGTCTTGAGACGGTCGGATATCGCAGGAATGTCATCGAAAAAATTCAGCGCTTCCTCGATGGTCATCTGAAGCACGTCGTAAATGCTCTTCTTTTTGTATTTCACTTCGAGCGTTTCTTTCATAAAGCGCTTGCCCTCGCAGACGTCGCACGGCACGTAGACGGTCGGCAAAAAGTGCATCTCGACGGCTATCTCGCCGTTGCCTTGGCAGGCTTCGCAGCGGCCGCCGGCGACGTTGAACGAGAACCGGTTCGCTTTCCAGCCGCGCACCCGCGCGTCGGCCGTTTCGGCGAACATCTCGCGTATAAAGGTGAAGGCGCCGGTATAGGTGGCCGGATTACTGCGCGGCGTCCTGCCGATCGGCGATTGGTCGATGAGAATGGTGCGGCCGAGGTATTCGGTGCCGGTAAATTCGCGGCAGTTGAATATCTCCGCCGTCCGGTAGCGCCGCTCGAGCCTCGCCTGGAGATTCTTGTGCAATATCTCGTAGACGAGGGACGATTTGCCGGAGCCGGATACGCCCGTCACCATAATGAGCTTGCCGAGCGGGATATCGACGTTGATGTGCTTCAGATTGAAAATTGCGCCGCCGCGTATCCTGATCGTCCCTTTATCGGCGGTGCGCCTGATTTCCGGCACGGGAATTGAGGTCTCGCCGCGCAGGTACGAAAGCGTCAGCGACTTTGATTCGTTCTTTTTCGCCGTCAGCAACTTTTCCAAGTCGCCGGCAACGACGACGTTGCCGCCATGAACACCGGCCCCCGGCCCGATATCGACGATATAATCCGACGCATATATGGTGTCCTCGTCGTGTTCCACCACGATAATGGTGTTACCGAGGTCGCGCAGATGGAGCAAGGTCTTTATAAGCCGGTCATTGTCCCGCGCGTGAAGGCCGATGGTCGGCTCATCGAGCACATACAGCGCGCCGACAAGACCGCTCCCGAGCTGGCTCGCCAGGCGAATGCGCTGGGCCTCGCCGCCAGAAAGCGTGTGGGCCCGGCGATTCAGCGTCAGGTATTCAATGCCGACGTTCACCATGAATTGAAGGCGTGCCTCGATCTCCTTGACCACCACCTTGGAAATGCTCCGTTCTTTGGGCGTCAGCGTGAGGGTATCGAAATATTTTTTGGCGGTATCGATCGCCATGCTCGAAACTTCCACGATGTTTTTGCCGCAGATCTTCACGTGGAGCGCTTCCGGACGAAGCCGCGCGCCTTTGCAGGACGGACATGCTTCATCGCCGAAAAAGTGGCGCGTGCCGAGACCGTTGCACTCGGGGCAAGCGCCATAGGGCGAATTGAACGAGAATAACCGCGGCTCGACTTCCGGATAGGAAAATCCATCATAAGGACACATGAATTTCGCCGAGACCAAACGCTCTTCTTCCGGCGTTTCCACCTTCACCAGGCCGCCGGACTCATGCAGCGAGTGCTCGATGGCTTCCGACAAGCGTTCTTTCAGTCCTTCCTTTTTCTCGAGAAATTCGCTGATGAAAAATTCGTCGACCAAAACATCGATATTGTGCGCTTTGTTCTTCGCCAGGACGATCTGTTCCCGCAGTTTCTTCTGGACGCCGTCCACGCGAACCTGCGCATAGCCTTTGCCCAAAAGGTCATAGAGAAGCTGGTAGTACTCGCCCTTCCGCCCGACGACGACGGGACTCCATATCTTTATTTTCGCCTGGGAAATGGGGACGCCGAATACCTGCGCGGCCCCCTTTTTTGCGTTGACCTTGTCCACGGATTCGAGGATAGCGGCAATTATCTCCTCGTTCGACAATCTCTTTATCGGCCGGCCGCAGACAAGACAGTGCGGCACCCCGACGCGGGCGAACAGGACGCGAAGATAATCGTAGATCTCGGTAACGGTCGCCACGGTCGAACGCGGATTGTTCGAGCGGGACTTTTGGTCAATGGAAATGGCCGGCGAAAGGCCCACGATCTCGTCCACGTCCGGCTTTTGCATTTGGCGCAGAAACTGGCGCGCATAGGACGACAGCGATTCGACATAGCGGCGCTGGCCTTCGGCGAAGATGGTGTCGAACGCCAAAGACGACTTGCCGCTGCCGGAAAGTCCCGTGAACACTATCATCGAGTTCCGCGGCATCTCGACGGTAATGTCTTTGAGGTTGTGCGTCCGTGCACCCTTGACGATAAGTTTGTCTTCTTTTTCTGGCATTATTTTGTCCACACACGATGACCGCCCTAGATTTGCGTCTAGGGGTGTAGTGCGGATGAGAGTATACAGGAACGGAGATTAATTTTCAATTATCAATTTCCAATTTTCAATAAATTCACAATACCTGAATATTCAACGCTCAAATATCGAAATAAAAAAGAGCCGCCGGGTGGGGCGGTTCTTCGTGATTGAGGGGATGGCGGTTTCGTTTTACGAGCCGCTGCGCAGTGGGCTAAACGACATAGCCATCGCATCCTTGCCGGGAATGGCAAGGACGAAATTGGTCCCGCCCCAGAAGTACCACAGACCTTTGGTGAGCGGCTGGCCGAATTGGAATATCCGCCCGCGCCGGGGTTCACTAGGCTCCGCAAGCCAGAGTAATTGGTCACTGCCATTGGCCATTTCATTGACCACACCGTACATATGGCCGACCACAAGCTGGTTCGTCGTCGCCGGATACCCGAGGCCTGCCCGGTATCCATGGTCTTTCGATTCATAAAAAGCCATGGTGACAAGCACGCCGAACGCCACAGCCGAAGCGGTCAAGAAGAACGGCAAAACGGTACTTTTCATTGTATTCCTTTTGTTTTTCGCCCGCTACATTACGGACGAATCTAATTACCATAGTACACATATTTGGTATATTGTCAAGCGCGGGAAACAGCCCGCCGAGAGAGCTTATTCCGCTTTTTGCGACACCTATATTTTCTTCGCCCCGGCTTTTCTCCCCTTTCCGCTTTGTATAAGCTTTTTCTTCAGCTCAATGAGCTCATCGCGAACCAGCGCCGCCGTTTCAAAATCCAATTCTTTCACCGCGGCGTTCATCTGCTTTTCTTTGTCTTTTATGGCGGCCGCGATATCACCGCCGGCCACCGCTGTATCCATTTCTATCATCCGTTCGAGCGTTTTCTCCCGCTCGCGCTTAATCTCGTCCGTAATGTCGTGGATCTTCTTAATGATGGTCTTCGGCGTAATGCCGTGCGTCGTATTGTATTCCGTCTGCAATTTCCGGCGGCGGTTCGTTTCGCCGATGGCCCTCTCCATGGAGCCCGTCATGCGATCGGCGTACAGCACCACCCTTCCGTCGACGTTCCGGGCCGCGCGGCCGATGATCTGGATGAGCGACGTTTCCGAGCGTAAGAACCCTTCTTTGTCGGCGTCGAGAATGCCGATGAACGAGACTTCCGGCAGGTCCAGCCCCTCGCGCAAGAGGTTCACGCCGACCAGCACATCGTACTTTCCCTTCCGAAAGTCTGAAAGGATGGTGATGCGCTCGAGCGTCTCCACGTCGCTGTGGACATAGGAAGCTTTGATCTTTCTTTCCTTCAGGAACTCGCTCAGGTCTTCGGCCATCTTCTTGGTCAAGGTCGTGGCGATCGCCCGGTTGCCCTTTTTGATGGTTGCCTCCGCTTCGGCGATAAAGTCGGCGATCTGGCCTTTATAGGTCCCCTTCTCGATGACCGGCCGCACGATCACCAGAGGGTCCGTGAGGCCGGTCGGGCGGATCACCTGCTCGACGATCTTTTTGCTTACCGTCCGTTCATGAGCCGCCGGCGTCGCCGACGTATAAATCACCTGGCCGACCCGCCGCTCGAATTCCTGCGCGGTGAGCGGCCGGTTGTCCGCGGCGCTCGGCAGACGAAACCCGTGTTCGATAAGCGTTTTCTTGCGCGACTGATCGCCGGCATACATACCGCCGATCTGAGGCACGGTCACGTGGGACTCGTCGATAATAGTGAGAAACTCCGGCGTGCCGTCGGCGGCGTGAGGAAAATATGAGAGAAGGGTGTCCGGCGCTTCGCCCGGCGCCTTGCCGGAAAAATGGCGGGAGTAATTTTCGATGCCGTTGCAGTACCCGACCTCGCGGATGAGCGCCAGATCGTAATTCGTCCTCCGCTTCAGGCGCTCGGCTTCGAGCAATTTCTTTTCTTTCTCGAATCGCGTGAGCTGGTCCGCCAGCTCTTTCTTAATATCGCGTATAGCGCGCTTCTGATCGTCGGCCGAGGTCATGAAGTGCTTGGCCGGGAACAAAAAGAAGGTTTCGACCTCCTCGAGTATCCGCCGGCTGACGCTATCGATCTTGAGGATTGCGCCTATCATTTCATCCTCGATCTCAAGGCGATAGATGACCTCCTCGTTCACCGGCATTATTTCGACGACATTGCCGACCACGCGGAACATGCCCGGCGTCAGATCGGCGTTCGTCCGCTCGAAATGGATCGCCACCAGCCGTCGCAAAAAATCGTTCCGACCGATGTGCTGGCCTTTTTCGATGCGCAGATGCTCCCGCTCATATTCTTCCGGACTGCCCAGGCCGTATATGCAGGACACCGACGCAACGATAATGACATCGCGCCGCGTCAAAAGGGCCTGGGTCGACGCGTGGCGGAGACGGTCGATCTCGGCATTGATCTCCGCCTCCTTTTCAATGTAAGTATCCGTCACCGGCATGTACGCTTCCGGCTGGTAAAAATCGTAGTACGAAACGAAATAATGGACCGCGTTTTCCGGAAAGAATTCGCGATATTCCTGGGCAAGCTGAGCGGCCAAGGTCTTGTTGTGGGCAATAACCAAGGCCGGCTTGCCTATCTGCGCAATGACATTGGCGACCGTAAACGTTTTGCCTGAGCCGGTCACGCCAAGCAATGTTTGGCGATCAAGGCCATGCTTTATCCCCTCCACAAGTTGCGTGATTGCATTCGGCTGATCGCCCGCCGGCTCGAATTTAGCATTGATCTTGAAATCGCTCATGAGGTCTATACAAATACCATAAAAAGTGATATTTTGCCACCAGAAAGTGAGGTCTTATGACAAACGAAGAAGCTGTGAAGGCGTTGGAAAAGGCGGTCAGAGAATATTGTTGGCTGATCTTCAGCGCAAAGAATTCCGATATGGAGGCACTGAAGAGTAATATCGCGGAATGCCGGCGCGAGGTGCTGGCCCGGATGGCACGCGCGGATGAAACTCCCGCATCGGCGTTAGCGTTCCATGTCAACCGCTGCAACGACTGCGGCAACCCGATGCCCCACGAAGCACCGTCGGGTCTCTGTGGCCCGTGTGAAAGTCTCATTCGGGACAGGGTCATGAGGACTGGGAGGCAGATGATGGGCCAAGGATTCTCCGACGACTATTGAAGCGCGGTCATCGTGAACGCGGAGCATGGATGCTCCGCGTTTTCATTATCGTCGCCGGGCTCTGGCGGGGCAATCGCCTTCTCGCGCCCGCGCATTCCATTGACAGGAATTATCACTTCGATAAGATGCGAAAAGATCCATGAACACCACCCTCATTATCCTCCCCGGTGATCCGGCAGCGGTCGCCGCCGAAAAAGTGCGCCGGGCGCGCCAAACCGTCGGCCCCACTCTCACCGCAGCGACAGCACGGAAACTCCGTGATGACTTCATCCGAAACCGCCGTTTTGATGAAGCAGTCAGAATGAACGAAGCCATTCTTCGGCTTACGGCACAATGACCACACCCCACGCCGTCCGCACACGCGGGCGGCGTTTTTCCATCTCCTATCCTTAATAAATGCGGCCTAAGACTGGACTTGCCATAATAATTAAAGGGAGTACCATATTTCGGGTTTTGTTCGAGGAAAACACCATACAAAAGGAATCCTATGTCTGATTTAGAGGCTCTCTCAACCCGCGATCTTCTTTGGAAATTCCGCCAAGCCGGAAGTGACGACGACGCGATGCGGATCGAAACCATCTTGCTCGCGCGCCTTGTTCACGCCCCGGCAGATGAAGATCAGGAAACGACGTACTTCAACGAGGCTTTGGAAGCGCTCGGCGTCGAGCCGGTAATGAATGAGCCGGCCATCGAAGTGAAAGATGATGGCACACGCCACCTGTCTCCGCAGGTTGACTGAAAACAATAGTGCGCCGGCTGAAAGAAATAGGCCGGCGTTTTTTCTTTCCTTACACCGTCCAGTGATCGTCAATGCGCGGCTGAGCGAAGGTACTCGTCTTTTATCTTATCGAATGTGCCGTCGATGATCCCCTGCCGCATCTCCTCGACAAGGTGAATTATGAAATACAAATTATGGATCGATGCGAGGGTGTTGGCGAGGATCTCACCCGACCGAAACAAATGAGCGAGGTACGCGCGGCTGAAGCGCGCGCAGGTATAACACCTGCAGGCAGCATCTATCGGCGAACGGTCGCTGACGAATTTGGCGTTCAAGATATTAATGCGGCCTTGGCGCGTGTACAAAGCGCCATTCCTCGCAAGCCGCGTCGGCGCTACGCAGTCGAATAGATCACAGCCGTTCTCGACCGCCCCGAAGAGGTCGGCCGGTTCGCCGATACCGAGAAGGTGGCGCGGTCGGCCGGGCGGCAAGATTTCGTTCACCCAGCGGACTGCCGTGTGCATATCCTCTTTATTGAACGAACCGCCGATACCGAATCCGTCGAAATCCATGGCGCCAATCACCGTGGCGCTCTCCTTTCGGAGCGCTTCGAATCGTCCGCCCTGGACGATGCCGAATATCGCCTGCGGCGCCGGCGGATTTTTGCCCGGCTCCGGAGCCGACTCCTGACCGCGCATGCGGTGATGGTCCAGACTTCTTTTCGCCCATAGGTGGGTGCGGACCATCGCTTCGCGCTGATATGATTCGGGCGCTTCGGGCGAGGCGCATTCATCGAACGCGAATATTATGTCGGCGCCGATGGCATGCTGAATTTCGATCGCCCGCTCCGGAGTGAATCGATGACTGCTGCCGTCCAGGTGCGAGCGAAAGGTCACCCCATCGGGATCGACTGCCGCCAACCGCGCAACTTCCTCACGCCCTTGCGCGGTCGCGGCGGGACCTTCCGCGGACGTCACTTTTGAAATATTCCTTCCAATACCGGCACCCAGAGAAAAAACCTGAAATCCGCCTGAATCGGTCATGGTCGGACCCGACCACTGCATGAAGGCTCCGAGGCCGCCCGCGGCCTTGATCTCAGCTTCACCAGGCTCGAGATATAAGTGATAGGTGTTGGCGAGGACCACCTGCGCACCGGTCTCCCTGACTTGTTCGGGCGTGAGCGATTTGACCGTGGCCTTTGTGCCGACCGCGACAAACGCCGGCGTGCTGATGCTGCCATGCGCGGTCTTAAGCACCCCTGCGCGGGCGAGGGTGCGAGGCAAAGTTTTTTCAATACGAAAGTCTATCGGCGCCATGGGACCAGAGTAGCAAAACTCGCCTGAATGGCAACCGGTAAGATCTTTATCTTACGTCGCATTTCTACTGCGAAACCTTCAGAAGGTCTACCGTAAAGACAAGGGTCGAATTCGCGGGAATCGCGCCTATCGCTTGACTGCCATAGCCGAGCGACGGCGGGATGATCAATTTCCGGGTACCGCCCACTTTCATGCCTTGAATGCCTTCGTCCCATCCTTTTATGACCTGCCCGGCGCCGAGGACGAACGAAAAGGTGCCCCCGTGATCGGCCGACGCGTCGAATTTTTGGCCATTGGTAAGCGTGCCGACATAATTTACCGTTACCGTCATACCTGGAGCGGCGGTCGCGCCGGTGCCGACCGTAATGTCATCTATTTCAAGAGCGTTCGGATTACTAGGTTGCCCTGCTGAGGCGCTCGTATCTGCGGCTGACGAATTCACCGAGCCCGCCTGGCTGTTATCCGACGAAGTCGCATTACTACCCGAAGCCGTCTGGTTGTTTTGCTGGTCCATTTGCGTGGAATTAGAAGACTGGCTGTTAAAAAGGAAGGCGCCGCCAAAGAAGAAAGCAACGACGACTAGGGCGATAATTATTACGATCGTTTTTTTATTCATGCGAGAAAATTACTGATAGCACGTTCATTGTACGATACTGAGCGCGGTTTGCAAAATGGAAGCCGGCTCCGTACAATGAATGCATGAACAAAAACACCCGGCCGCTCACGGAGCCTATCATGAAGCCGCTTTCGAAGGAGGAGGTCGCTCAAGCGATAAAGAAACGCCTCTCGGTCATCGACGAAGAATTCAAGCGAGGGTTCGAGTTCATCAAGAAATATCCGAAGTCAGTCAGTATTTTCGGCTCGGCTCGTTTTACCGAGGAGAATGCCTACTATCAAAAAGCCCGCAGTTTGGCAGGGAGCCTGTCGAAACTCGGGTATGCCATCGTCACCGGCGGCGGCCGCGGCATCATGGAAGCCGCCAATCGCGGCGCCAAGGAGGCAGGCGGGATGTCGGTCGGCCTCAATATAAAATTGCCGCGCGTCCAAACCCTCAACAAATATCTCACCGATACGACCGAGTTCTACTATTTTTTCACCAGAAAGGTGATGCTGTCGTTCGCCGCCGAGGCGTACATCTTCTTTCCCGGCGGCTTCGGTACGCTCGATGAGTTCTTTGAGATCATCGGCCTGATCCAAACGCAGAAGATATTCCCTATTCCAGTCATCCTTGTCGGCAAAGATTTTTGGGAACCACTCGACGACTTCATTCAGCGTGAGCTTCTGGAAAAGAGAAATACCATCGGCGCCGAGGATATGCACCTTTATCGCATCACCGACGACGAGGAAAAGATAATCAAGTGGGTCCTCGAGGAACCGGTCATCGAAAGCCTGCGATTCAACGCCCCCCTTTAATTGGGAACCAGGAGAGTCGTTACCAACTGTACACCACGAACAGGGTAATGAAGGTGAGGGCAATGACGAAATTGACGAGCATTCCGGCGGCGCTCCCGATAAGGCCGCCGAGACCGGCGCGAAGCGCCTGATGGAACGTCCGGTGGCGCGACAGTTCTGCGAGAATGACGCCGAGAAATATCCCAAGGAAAATGCCGAGCGGCGGAAACAGGCCGAAGCCGAGCACGCCGCCGACACCGCCTCCGACCACCGACTTTACCGAGGCGCCGCCGATCTTCGCCCCCACGAGACCGGCTATCGTATCGACGAGGATGGCGGCGACCCACAACACGGCGAGAATGAGAAGATGGACCGGCGAAAGCACGGCGAACTTTCCCATGATCGAGAAAACCAGCGCCAATACGAACATGTACGACAACGACGGCAGCGTCGGCACGAAGACCAAGAACGCACCGGGCACCATGAGAAGGGCAAACACCGCGACGGAGAGTGCGTGGGACATGGCATAATTCTACCGTATTGCCAAAAACCCGGCAATCTGATGCTCTCACGCCGAATATTGCCAAATAAATCCGCTCGGGGTACCATAGGCGCGGACATAGGGCGAGGAACCTTCTGCTGACCCGTTCAGCAGCCGCGATCTTGCTTAGAAACAGGACGCAGCGCGGGGCCGCACAATTCGTGTGCGGCCCTGTTTTCATTCATAAATATCCCCACCGCGTCCGTCGGCAGACACCGGCATCGGATGTGTTATTATGGCCCAATAATGAAAAAACTCTCCGTTATCGTCACGGCGTACAATGAGGCGGATACGCTCGGGGGGCTCATTGCCGCGGTCCGCGCGGCACCCGCGTTAGGTCTTGAGAAAGAGATAATCATCGTCGACGACTGCTCGACCGACGGCACTCGCGATATCGCCGCGGAAATAGGAAAAAAGTTCTCCTGCAAGGTCTTGTACCACGCGAGAAACCGCGGTAAAGGCGCGGCGCTTAAGACCGGCTTCCTTGCCGCCACGGGAGATATCGTCATCACGCAAGATGCCGATATTGAATACGATCCGGCTGAGTACGAAAAACTTATCTGGCCGATATTGTCGGGAAAGGCCGCCGTCGTGTATGGTTCACGCTTCACCGACACTTCCCTCCTTAAGTCAATATCGCGCTCCCACCGCCTCGGCAATCACTTCTTGACCGCCGTTTCTAATTTTTTTACCGGTCTTCGCCTGACGGACATGGAAACGGGCTATAAAGTCTTCCGGGCCGATGTCATCAAAGCCATCGCGCCGCGACTCCGCTCGGAACGGTTCGAAATAGAACCGGAATTGACAGCGCGCGTCGCAAAGCATAACGTAGTAGTGATCGAGGTACCGATAACCTATAAAGCTCGGGATGCCGCCGCGGGAAAGAAGATTCGCTGGCGGGACGGGTTGCCGGCCCTTGGTGCGATTATCAAATATAAGCTATTTTCATAAGCATGCTGCACAATATCGCAGTCACTCTCGAGACTTTGGCATTTGTATATCTTTCCTACCACGCTGGCCGTTTCTTCCTTGCTAAGATACTTAAAGCAGAATTCAGCTCGGGTGGCGCGCGGGCCGCGTACCGCATTCTCGCCGGCTATGGTGTATACGCGCTCGTCGGCCTCATTTTAGCCGGCGTGCACCTTTTCACCCAAAGCGCCCTTTGGGTAGTCATGTTCGTAAATGCGCTCACGTGCTCGAGCGCCATCGCTGATGACGTCGCCTGGGTAGCGGCCCGGCTTAAGAATCGGAATTTGCTGAAGGCTGCGCTTAAAGGAGCCTTGCCCAAGCCTCGCCTCCTTCATGGGGTGATAATCATCTGGCTCTTGGCGAACTTTCTTATCGCATTCGTTCCGCTCACCGGCCACGACACGCTCGACTATCACTACCCTATCGTAAAAGATATCATCGCCACCCACCGGCTCACTTTCACGCCGGCGATCGGCGCGTACACCTATTTACCCGTCCTCGGCGAACTGCTTTATGCCGTGCCGACCGACGCCTTCGGTGAAACCGCCGCACCCTTCGTATTCCAGCTCATCCAATACAGCACCATCATCCTTCTCGCCGTTATGGTCTATGACTTTGTCGGCAAGCGGACGATGCGGTCCTTCCTTCCGCCTCTCGCCGCCATCGGATTACTCGCGATGATGCCCCTGCAGCGGGAGGTGCTCCACGGCGGGTACGTCGACCTTCCGTCGGACATCTTCGCCATCGCGAGTTTCCTCATCGTCCTGGATAACGCATTCCGCCGTTACTCTCTCCGCGAGGTCCTTTGCGCGGCGTTTTTCCTCGGCATAGCCGCAAGCATAAAGTACACCAGCCTATTCTTCCTTCCTGTTGACGGCATCCTCCTCCTTATCGGCGCATATCGCGCGGATCTGCCCTGGAAGAAGATTGTCGGCGAAGCGGCCCTGTGGTCAATCTTTTTTCTCGCCATCGTATCGCCCTGGTATATAAAAAATACCCTTGAGTATCACAATCCGCTCTACCCGATGATAACTAACCCGACCATCACGAGCCAAGTCAACGGCTTCATGCCGATACCGCGCACCATCCCGAACATGTTCATATTTCCGTTCTACCGGTTCGGTCAATACTTCTTCCAATCAAGAGTCTCGGCGGGAGATCTCGTCATCTTAGGCTATTTTTCGGCCATGTGCCTTCTTATCGCGCTCCTTCTCATCGCCGCGCGGCGAGTAAATGCGACTACGGTGACGCTCTTCATCACCATCGAGGCCTATATGAGCTACATATTCTTCACCTCGCACCTTATTAGGTTCATGCTTCTTGCGCTGATACTCCTCCCTATCATTTTGGGGCTTCTCGTCGACAAGACGCTCGATATCATTGAAGAACGGGGTTACTTCAAAAGCCGCGGCGCGAAGCGCGTTTTCTATGGCATCGCTTCTCTCGCCTGCATCGCACTACTCCTCGGCAATATCCACTACTTCAAAATAAAAAACTACTATCTCATCGGCAAATATTCCGCGAGCGATTACAGGATAGCTATCGGCGGCCAATAGCGGCGACCGACATCACCGGCGGGGCGCCCCAGGAAAGACGAAAAGCTTATACACAAAAAAGCTTTCCACGGCGATGAGCAGGGCCGCGGCGACCTGAGCTAATAGATACCAGAGGTTCAATATATCCACGAAGACGTACATAAGTGCGGTGTTGAGACCTAGATTGCCGAGCGCCACCGCCAGAAAAAGCGCGGCTTGGCTCTTGAGCACTTCCGCCGAATGATCTTTATCTTGGAACGTCCAGAATTTCTGCATGCCGAAACTGACGAACCATGAGACGATGAACGCGATGACGGCGCTCGCGAGATACCAGAGGTGGACCACGTCCACAAGTATAAAAAGAATTAAAAGGTCGGTGGCGGCGCCGGAACTGCCCGCGACGATAAAGCGAAAGATCCGGCGTTGCGAAAGCCGGCGCACCGGTTTGAGAAGGAAAGAACCTGACGCCGGCGCTTGTTCCGGTCCTGACGGCGGAGTGTCCATATTATTTTCCGGGATTTTCCGCCGCATACCAGGCATTCATACCGAACTCAAAATAGCCTTTTTTCATCAAGCTGTTCGGGAAACCGGCAGTGTTTAGATACGCCGTCACGGCAGCGTGGCTGTACGCTCCTTTGTGCTCATCGATCTCGACCGAACTTACCAGTCCAGTATGGGCCATGATCCACAACGGTACGACCGAAGCGGTCGTCGGCGTGGTAATGATAAGCTGGCCGCCAGGCCGGAGCACGCGCTTTATTTCGCCGAGGACAAAAGGTAACCGCGGTTTTGAAATGTGCTCGAACACCGCGAGCATGGTCACGACGGAAAAAAAGCCGTCGGGAAATGGCAAAGGTGTATTTTCGGCATCGGTCGCTTCGATGGTAAGACCGGGGATTTGCGGCACGCCATTCGGGAAAAGATCAATGCCGAATTTTTCGGCAAAGGTCGTGCTCTCTAAGAAAAGCGGGTGCGCGCCGCAGCCGAAATCAAGGATGCGGCCGGCGCGCAAAGCCGGAGTAATGAGCGCATTCGCGACCGCCGCTCGCCTTGTCGCGAGATATCGCTCCATGAGCCCATGGCCGCGGGTGACCGGACTTTTTGCGGTAGATCGAATCATGGGCATTAGTGTAGCGTAAGAGAGTGGGATGGCAAAGTGGGATAGCGGCCTTGGGCGTATCTTTTCCTATTTTTTTCGCAATATTTTAAGCGAATTCCCTATGGGGAGAAAATCCGTAAGAAAATTAAAGGTGGCGGCGCCGGCCGGTCCTAAAACGCCCGCGAACACCAAGATGAGGCCGCTCGCATTCGTGACGGCCCAGATGACAAAATCCTCGTGGACGACCCTCATCATGCTCTGTGCCAGCCGCATGGTGTGCGGGATCTTACGCAGGTCATCGTGCATGATGGTAATATCGGCTGCTTCGATGGCCGCATCGGTACCGACACCGCCCATCGCCACCGACACGTCGACGAGCGCGAGCGATGCCGCATCATTCACCCCGTCGCCGGCCATGCCGATGATACCGGGCGTTTCTTTTTTGAACTTTTCTATGAGGTGAACTTTATCTTCCGGCGACAATTCACTGTGATAATGATGGATGCCGAGCTCGCTTGCCACCGCTTTTGCGACGCGGGGATTGTCGCCGGTGAGCATATGCCACTCTCGCACGCCGAGCGCTTTCGTTTCATTTATCGCCTCTTTGGTAGTCGGTTTTAATTCATCATGAGCCGAGACAAACCCCGCCAAAGTGCCGTTCACGGAAAGGAGCGTGACGGTCCTGCCCTTATCCCGCTCGGCGGCCACGGCTTTCTTTTCCGCCTCGGAAACCACGACTCCCTGCTTTTCTAAAAATTCCAGGCGGCCGGAAAGCATCTTTTCGCCCTCGTGAGTGTAGGTCATACCAAGACCGGGCGTTTCTGAGAAGTCATCCGGCGTATGGCCGATAGGGAGATTTTTCCTTTTCGCTTCGGCGGTGATCGCCCGGCTGATGGGGTGGCCCGAAGCGGCGCTCCCCACCGCCAATCGCCCCAAGACCGCATCCGCCGTATAGTTCCCGAAACCGTGCACGCACGCGATCTGCGGCCGGCCGTAGGTCAGCGTTCCCGTCTTATCGGTGAAAAAGTAGCGCATTCGTGAAAGCTTCTCCAGGGCATCGGAACCTTTGACGATGACCCCGTCGCGCGCCGCCCGCGCTATGGCACTGGTGAAACCGAGTGGTACCGCCACCGCGATATCGTCGGCGCACACGACCAAAAGGATAGAAAGAATGGTCTTTACTGGAAGGCCGCTCATAAAAAGGATGCCTGAACCGACAAAGGTCGCCAGAATGTACCATTGGGTAAAACTCTCGGCCACCCGCTCCGTCTTGCTTTTCTTCCTGCTCGCTTCCTCGACCAGCGAAATGATCTTGGCGAGCGTGGTATCAGCCCCGACCTTCTTTGCTTCGACCACGAGCGACCCCGATTCATTGAGCGTAGCGGTAAACACTTCATCACCGACCTTCTTTTGGACAAGTTCGCTTTCGCCGGTGAGCGACGCCTGGTTGAGAGCGGCTTCTCCTTTGATGACCACGCCGTCGACTGGCACCCGTTCACCCGTCTCCACCAGCACATGGTCGCCGACACGAACGTCCCCGATGCTTTTCTCGGTCACTGTTTCGCCGTGGAGGATCTTGACCTTGACGGGGCGGAATTTCAGCAAGTGGGTAATGATCTTTTTCGTCCGGGTCGCTGTCCACTGGTCGAAAAGTCTGGCGAACGCGAGCATAAGCGTGATGAAGGCGGCCGAAAACCACTCGTGAGCCATAAGGGAGAAAAAAAGCGCGACCGAAGCCAAGAGATCTATCGAAAGCTTCCTATTCCAAAGACCGCGGAGCGCGCTCGCGAACACCGGTACCACGCCGATAAATGACAGAAAGGCCAAAAGAAAATCGGCGGTGGCTACGGGCAACAAAAAAGACACCAAAAGCGAGATGGTCGTGAGGACTATAAGGGCAATATCAAAAGCGACCGGCACACGTTCATAGGTCGTCGAATGCAGCGATAACTTTCTCATTGCCTTTAGTATACCAAAATATTTGCCGTCGTAGCAGGGCTCGAACCACCTCCCGACATCACCCGACGAGCGCCGCCCATCGTACAAAAAAATCCAAATATCCTCGCTCCCGACCGTACGTACGCATGAAAAAACTCCCCGCAGGGAGTTTTTTCTTTACCGGTCTTGTGCTTAGTTTCCCGTCGTATTTCCTGCCGGAGCGTTCGATGAATTCGTCGGCACGGGCGGAGTCGCGGGAGTAGTCGGCGTGTTCGGCGTGGTGGCGGTAGGCGCAGTAGTCGCACCCGTTGACGCCGCAGGGATCTTTACGGTCTTAAGCCAGGTGATGAGAGTCTGCACATCCTTTCGCGCGGCCACAAGGTCCGCCTGGGCGGTCTTGAGAAGTGCGCGGGCTGCTTTCAACGCCGCGGTATTTGACGCCATCAATGTCTTGTCGCCATTATCCGGCTGGAGCGGCGCAATACCTTGGAGCGCGTTGCTGTATTGGGTCTTTGCATCATTGAGCTTTGCCTGAAGATCAGCCAAGGTGGCGAGGGCGGCGGTCACGTCGGCACCGGCCGTCTTATCGCCGTCAACGCGCGTCTGAACCTTCAAACCGATCGTCGCCAAGATGCTTGTAATACTGTCCATTCGATCAGCGGCCGCCACGATGCGATATTTCGGGATAATGAGCGCAAAGATACGATATGAACTTATGACCGTTTGGCGATCCGTCTTCGCGGTGGCGAGGTCGGTATCCGCGTCTATCTTCGCTTTCAGCTGTCCGAGCGCGGTCAGCTGCGTTTGGACATCGCTCGAAAGTGAAGACTTGGCCTGAGGCGACAACTGGGTCAAACCCTGCAGGCGAGTGCCAAGATCCGTCAATGAAGCGGTCCGCCGGTCGATCTCCTTATCGGCAACCGTAATGATGCGTTTCAGTTGTTTCGTCTCCGCCGCAGTAAGCGGTGCGGGCGTCGTCGGCGCCGGTGCGCTTGTCGTGGTCACGGCCGCCGAACCATTACTGCTGTTGTCTGTCTGAGCCAGGGCAGGCAATGCCGCCGCCAAAGCGACGGTGCATGCGACTCCCGCAGTAATGAGTAAAAGTTTTTGTTTCATAGGCATAGGGATATTAGTGGTAAAAATTACTGCTGCGGGACCGGCTGATCATTCATGCTGTTGTCGACATTGCTCAGATCGCCGTTAAGGGCATTCATCTGCGCATCAGCATTGCTGGCATCGTTGGCAATGGCCGTGTCGGTGATATTCTGAGGTGCGGTAATGGCCGCCGCGGCTGCCGCTTGGGCTGCTGCCTGGTCGTTTGAAGAGTTGGTGGCCGCAGTCGAATTCGTCGGCGCTGCCGGTGCCGCACTATTAGAATTGTTCCACACCGCCCATCCGATTATTCCTAACACAATGACGATCACGATTATCGCCGCGATCGCGCCGCCACCGCCCGACTTTGTTTCTGGTTCCATACAAAATGTACGCTAACGAATAATGAGAGATTTGATATTCTCCGTTCGTCTAATATTGTAGCTCACCTAGTCGCAATAGCAATGCACTCGGAAACAGTTTTCTAATTTTGGCTAGCGGGACGCCGCACAAGCGTGTTAAACCGCGTGCGGAGTTTTTCGAGCTTCGGTTCGATGACTATCTGGCAGTACGGCGCGTCCGCGTGGTTTTTATAGTACTCGCGATGGTAATCTTCGGCCGGATAGAATTTATCGAGCGGCAATACTTGGGTGACTATAGGCCTGCCGTAAACATTCTGTTCATTGGACTCTCGAACGATCTGTTCGGCCGCTTTTTTCTGGACATCGGTCGTATAAAAGATTACGGACCGATACTGCTCGCCGATGTCGTTCCCCTGCCGGTTCGGCGTCGTCGGGTCGTGGGTCGCGAAAAAGACGGACAATAGGTCCTCGAAGGTTATCTTCGCCGGGTCGAAAGTTATTTGGACCGACTCCGCGTGACCGGTCTTCCCGCTCGAAACTTCTTCGTAGGTCGGCGCTTCTTTCTTACCGCCGGCATAGCCGGGCATTACTGTCTTGACGCCAACCAATTCGGCAAACACCGCTTCCGTACACCAGAAGCACCCCCCACCAAACACCGCGATTTCAGTCTGGTTCATAAGGATATTTTACCATGTAATTGACGATTCTCGCGCCGTA
>VFSW01000517.1_pt1 | contig 56961 bp, 51 predicted proteins | sample 5358111 | NCBI WGS metagenome assembly VFSW01 (sample SAMN11554181, study PRJNA540505) | mine drainage metagenome | isolation source: sediment from site ElyBrook_90M | place: USA: Ely Copper Mine, Vershire, VT | collected 2017
GGCAACGAGATGACAGGCGATATTGAGGCGCAGGTGCGTTCGGAGGACTCCATCAACACCGACGACCCGGAAATTGCCCGCGCCGTTTCCGGCGGCGTCACCACGGTGCAGGTGTTGCCCGGCAGCGGCAACAACATTGGCGGCTGGGCCACCATCGTAAAGCTGAACGGCGGGCAGACGCTCGAGGAAATCAAATTTCCGGGCGCGCCGCTCAGCATGAAGTGGGCCTGGGGCGAAAATCCCAAGCGCGTTTACGGCAGCCGCAGCCAGGCGCCTTCCACGCTGATGGGCGAAGCGGCGGTGGTGCGCCAGCGCCTTTACGACGCCCAGAATTACGCCGCCAAGTGGAAGGCGTGGGAAGACGGCGGGCGCAAGGGCGCTCCGCCGGAGCGCAACCTGCAACTGGAGGCGCTGGCGCAGGTGCTGGCCGGCAAGGTGCGCCTGAACATCCACTCCTACCAGGTAAACCACTTTGACACCCTGTTCCGCATTGCTGACGAATTCCATTTTCAGATTGCGGCGCTGCATCACGCCCTGGACGCCTACATGATCGCGCCGGAAATTGCCCGCCGTCATATCGGCGTGGTTACTTTTGCCGACGAGTGGGGATTTAAAGTAGAAGGCTGGGACGCCATTCCGCAGAACGCCTACCTGCTATGGAAGGAAGGGATCACCGTAAGCCTGCACACCGATAATCCCGTGATTGAAGAGCGCGACTACATTGAGCAGGCCGCCATTGTGAACCACTACGGCACGCCCGACGAGGCGGCGCTGGAAATGGTGACCATAAACCCCGCGAAAATACTGGGCATTGACCAGAAAGTGGGCAGCATTCAGCCGGGTAAAGACGCCGACGTGGTCGTTTGGACCGGCCATCCGCTGGAACTGACTTCAAAGGTGGACCGCGTCTACATTGACGGCAGGCAGGTTTACAGCGAGCACGGCGGATTCCTGCCCTGGCAGGGGCGCGGCGCGCGCCTTACCGAATAGCGAGGCGCGGCAAGCGAAATTTGCCTTGCGGAGGGACATTGTGGCGACAAAAAAGGCGTGGATTTTAGCAGCGGCTTTGGCGTTGACGATGGCGGCGCAGGCCGCCCGGGGGCAGGCGCGGCAACCGCAAACCATCGCCATTACCGGCGGCCGCATTCTTACCGTGACGCACGGCGTGATTGAGCGCGGAACAGTGCTGGTGGAAAACGGCCGCATTGCCGCGGTGGGTGAATCCGTTCAGGCGCCCAAGGGCGCGCGCATCATTGACGCGACGGGCAAGGTGGTGATTCCGGGCTTTTTTGACGCCGGCGACAATCTGGGGCTGGTTGAAATTCCGGCTGAAGCCATCACCGTGGACGACACGGAGTACAACTCGCCGCTGCATCCTGAGCTGCGCGTGCTGGATGCTCTGAACCCCACCAGCGAGGTGCTGCGCGTGGTGCGCGCCGCGGGCATTACCAACGCTCTCTCCATGCCGGCGCCGGGAAACCTGATCGCGGGGCAAAGCGCCGTTATCCAGTTGGCGGGCAACTCGGTTGAAGATCTGGTGGTCAAAAGCCCGGCCGCGCTCCACATCAATCTGGGCGAGCCCAGCAAGATGATCTATGGGCGCAAGGGCAAAGCGCCTCAAACCCGCATGGGGCAGATGGCGATGCTGCGGCAGGAATTTCTGGCCGCGCAGCACTACCGCGCCGTACAGCAGGCCTTTGCCGGGGGCGAGCATTCAAACGGCGCGGGAAGCGCCGGCGAACAGAGCGGCCACAGCGGCGCCAACGCCAAGGCCGGCCCGAAAGCGCCGCCTTCGACCGATTTGAAGATGGAGGCCATGCTGCTGGCGCTCGACGCCAAAATCCCCGTGGTGGTGCGCGCCGCGCGGGCCAGCGATATTGAGATGGCGATGCGCCTGGCCGATGAGTTCCACCTGCGTTTGATTGTGGACGAGGGCACAGCCGCCTGGCGGCTGGCGAGTGAGCTGGCTGCGGGCAAGATACCCGTGATTGTTGGCCCGGTTCTCGAGCAGCCCGGCCGCATGGAAACCCTGGACGTGCGCCGCGACAATGCGGCCATTCTCTACAAGGCCGGAGTTCCCATCGCTTTCCAAAGCGAATCGGTGGACGGCGTGCGCGATCTCCCCTTTCAGGTGGAATATGCCATTGGGGCGGGACTGCCGGATGACGCCGCGCTGGCCGCCGTCACGATTAACCCGGCTCGATTCTATGGCGTGGATAGCGGCCTGGGCAGCATTGAGGCCGGTAAACAGGCCAACCTTCTGGTGCTGGATGGCGCGCCCTTCCGCGTGAAGACCCACGTAATTACGGAGCTGATTCAGGGCAAGGTGATCGATCTTTCAAACCATCAGACCCGGCTTTACGATTACTACCGCAGGAAGTACGGCATCAGCGGCCCATAACGCCCCGGCTCCGGGAACCCGTTAACAGGTTGCCGGGAGGCGGTTCTCACGTCTGTCATCCTGAGCGCGGCGAAGGATCTCAGCATTTATTTCCGGGGAAATCCGGGGATGGTTCGCTTCACTCAGCATGACAATCCCACCTTTTTGCAGCTGCCTGTTAAACCACTTCCAGCTCCAGCGCCATGCCCAGCCCGCCGGAAACACACAGCGTGGCCAGGCCGCGCCGCAGGCCGCGATGGCGCAGCGCGTGCAGCAGGGTTACAGTGATGCGGGCGCCGGTGCAGCCGATGGGATGGCCCAGGGCGATCGCCCCGCCATTCACGTTCAATCGTTCGGGGTCAAAATGCAGCTCGCGGTCGCAGGCCAGCACCTGGGCGGCGAAGGCCTCGTTCAATTCGATCAGGTCGTAATCCTGCAGGCGGTGGCCGGTGCGCTGCAGCAGCTTGCGCACGGCGGGTACCGGCCCCAGACCCATCTCACGCGGGTTCACGCCCGCGGAGGCGTAAGCGGTAATGCGCGCCAGGGGCGGCTGGGGGCTGCGGCGGGCGCGGCTTTCGGAGGCCAGCACAACGGCGGCGGCGGCATCCGTAATGCCCGATGAATTGCCCGCCGTGATCGATCCGTTTTTATCAAACACCGGCGCCAGGCGCGCCAGTGATTCCGCCGTGGTTTCAGGCCGGGGGTGCTCATCGGCGGTCACCTGGACGATGCGGCCTTTGGAGGGAAGGCTGACCGGGACTATCTCATCATCAAATGCCCGTTCCATGGCGGCGCGGCTGGCGCGCTGCTGGCTGCGCAGGGCGTAGGCGTCCTGCTCCGGGCGCGAAATGCGGTATTTCTGCGCCAGCAATTCCGCCGTTTCGCCCATAATCATTTTGGCCAGCGGGCAGTTGAAGCCGTCGCGGTACATGGCGTCAACCAGCGGCTGGTGGCCCATGCGCAGGCCCCAGCGCGCGCCTTCCACCAGATACGGGATCCGGCTCATGGCTTCGCAGCCGCCCGCCAGAGTCACCTCCGCGTTGCCGCTGCGGATTTCCTCGTAGCCCAGGGCGATGGCCTTCATGCCGGAAGCGCAAGCCTGGTTGACCGTATAGGCGGGAATCGTTTCCGGCACGCCCGCGCCCATGGCGATTTGGCGGGCTGGATTGGGCCCGTTGCCAGCCTGGCGCGCGTGGCCAAATATCACTTCGGCGATCTCTTCAGGTTCAATGCCGGCGCGCAGAATAGCCTCGTGCGCCGCCATTTCGCCCAGTTGCGGGGCGGTAAAATCACGCAGCGCGCCTCCGAATTTGCCGATGGGCGTCCGCACAGCGCTGAGGATGTAAACCGAACTATTCACCGGCCCATGCTACCACACACCGCGTAGTTGCCCGAGGTTCGCCACACGCAAAAGCCGCAGCGTTTAAAATTCGCAAATTCTGCGCTACCCGCCGCGATGCGCACGTATCAGGGCACGGCTTTAGCCGTGCCGCATGCGGCGGGGAAAAAATATCTTTTGGGGCCACCTCTTCGGCCCGACTGAAGTCGGGCCCTGATACAAAGCCTGCCAAAGACGCGGCTCGGAATGACACGGCCGCGATGCGCACGTATCAGGGCACGGCTTTAGCCGTGCCGCATGCGGCGGGGAAAAAATATCTTTTGGGGCCACCTCTTCGGCCCCACTGAAGCCGGGCCCTGACACAAGCTCTTAGTCGCCGCGCCTAGCTGGCGGCCCGGCGCTGGAAAATCTCCAGATACACGTTCACCAGGCTGACCGCGGCCGGCGTCATGCCGGGAATGCGCGCCGCCTGGCCCAGGGTGAGCGGGCGGACGCGGGTGAGCTTTTCCACCACTTCGCGCGAAAGTCCGGAGATGCCGGCGTAGTCAAAGCCTTCCGGAATGCGCCGCGCTTCGGCGCGCTTCATGCGATCCATTTGGCGCTCCTGCTGCGCCATGTAGCCTTCAAACTTAAAGCCGGTTTCTACGCGCCGCGCCGCTTCGCCGGTAAAGACGCGGTCAAAGCGCTCAGCATCGTAGGCTTCTGCGTGCCCGCTCGCGCCATTTGCGGCGGCCAGGCTCTCGCGAACCCATTCCATCAAATCGGCCATGCTCACTTCCTGCCGCTTCAGCAAGTCCGCTCCGGTAAGGCGCGCCGCGCCGGTAAACGCGTCACCCGCCATCAGGCCCAGCCTGGAATAGATTTGCCGCCCGGCTCTTGTTTCCGGCGCCAGGCGCGTTTGCAGCAGAAACTGCGTGACCCGGCTGATCGCCTGCTGCTTTTCAAGAAACGCTTCGTAATCCGCCGCGCGGATAGTGCCCACGCGGTGGCCCAGGGGCGTAAGGCGCTCGTCCGCGTTGTCAATGCGCAGGTGCAGGCGGTATTCAGCGCGTGAGGTAAACATGCGGTAGGGTTCATCCACGCCTTTGCTCACCAGGTCGTCGATCAGAATGCCGGTGTAGCCTTCCGAACGCTTGATCATTACCGGATCGCGCTGTTCGACGCGCAGGCCCGCATTGATGCCCGCCATGATTCCCTGGCAGGCGGCCTCTTCATAGCCCGTGGTGCCGTTGATCTGCCCGGCCAGGAACAGATTGGGAATGCGCTTGGTCTCAAGCCACGGCGTCAGCTCCGTGGGCTGCACCATGTCGTACTCAATGGCATAGCCCGGCCGGATCATTTCCGCCTGCTCCAGCCCCGGAATGGAGCGCACCATGGCCCACTGCACGTCAACGGGCATCGAGGTGGAAAGGCCATTCACATAAATTTCATTGGTGTCCAGCCCCTCCGGCTCCAGAAAAAGCTGATGCTGGGTGCGGGCGGGAAACTTGACCACCTTGTCTTCAATCGAAGGACAATAGCGCGGGCCAATGCCGCGGATCTGGCCGGAATAGAGCGGCGAGCGGTGCAGGTTCTGGCGGATGGCGTCGTGCGTCTCCTCGTTGGTATAACCGATCCAGCAGACGGTCTGCGGCTGGGTAATGGCGCGGGTGCGAAAGCTGAACGGGGTGGGCGCGGCGTCGCCGGCCTGCACCTGAAAGCGCGAAAAGTCGATGGTGCGGGCATCCAGGCGCGGCGGCGTTCCCGTCTTCAAGCGGCCAATTTCAAAGCCAAGCTGGCGCAGCGATTCACCCAGCATCACCGACGGCGGCTCGCCGGACCGCCCGGCGGGATAGGTCTGTTCGCCGCAGTGGATCAGTCCGTTCAGAAAGGTCCCGGTCGTGATCACCACCGCGCCCGCTTCCACGGCACGCCCGTCGCGCAGCCGGATGCCGCGCGCCACCCGCCGCGGCCCGCGCGGCGTGGCCCAATCCTCCAGAATCAGGTCCACCACCTCCGCCTGCTTGATGCGCAGGTTGGGCTCCGCTTCCAGCGCCTGGCGCATGCGCATGCGATAGAGCTTCTTATCGGCCTGGGCGCGCGGCGACCATACCGCCGGCCCTCGGCTGGTGTTCAGCAGCCGGAACTGGATTCCGGTCGCATCGATCACTTCGCCCATCACGCCGCCCAGCGCGTCCACTTCCCGCACCAGGTGCCCTTTGGCCACGCCGCCCACCGCGGGATTGCACGACATTTGCGCGATCAGGTCCAGATTGATGGTATAGAGCGCCGTCTTCAGGCCCATGCGCGCCGGGGCCATGGCCGCTTCGCAGCCCGCGTGCCCCGCGCCCACCACCACCACATCGTACTTTTCGGTAAAGCTCAGCGCCATGGATTAAACGACCGTTCTCTGCAGTTTGTTGAAAAACGTTCCAACGATGTCATCCTGAGCGCAAGCGAAGAATCTGCTTTTTGCGGAATCAAGCCCATGCAAGATTCCTCGTCGCTTGCAGCTCCCCGGAATGACAGGCGGCACACATTTTTCAACAAACTGCTGGATAAACAAACTTCCCCGCTCGTCCGGCAAGCCTGCCGTATTCACGCCCGCAGTGGAAGCGGTTCACGCCAACTTGCGCATCACGCGCGGCGTAAGCCACCAGATCAACTCGCCGGGCGATTGGGGTGGAAACTTTTTGAAGCGGATCAGACAGCAGCCGCCTTTGCGAAAGGCCACGTTGGCGCTGCCTGTGGCGCCAATCAGGCGCGCGGCCAGTTCGCTGATATCCGGCTCATGGCCCACCAGCAGCACGCGGCGCCTTGTAAGGTGCCTGGCCAGGTGCGTTACCAGCGCCTCAGCGGAACCGCCCGGCGCCAGGTCTGGACAGGTTTCAAAATGCACTTTGCCACCCATGACCGAGGCCACAATCTCCGCCGTCTGGTTGGCGCGCTTCAGAGGGCTGGTGAGTATCCAATCCAGCTCCACGCCCAGGTTCTGCAGGCCCTTGGCCGCTTTCAGCATGCGGTTTTTGCCGTCGGGGGTCAGCGCGCGGGAGGCATCGCCGCTGCCGGGCGTCGAGGGGACCACTTCCGCCACGCCGTGGCGCATCAGGTATAGGTCATAAACGGGCGGCGCGGCGGGCGCGCGGTCCGTTGATTTGCCTGCTGGCATTCACTGCTCCTTATACTGGGTTGCCGGAGTCTGCCTGACCGGACGATTGTGTACTGCGGCGAATATTGGCGTCAGATCTCGAGAAAAAACCGCTGAGTCTCAAAAGCAGAGGCTCTGCGCTACCAGTGGTTGTCTGGATGCCGCTACGGTTCCGTCGCGCCGTCCCACAGCATTTCAAACTCACGCTGGTAATGCTCGATCTGGCGCGGGTCGCGCAGAATCACCAGGTTCTCGTAGTTCTGCTCCTCGGATCCCAGCGTCCAGTTGTAGCTGCCGGTCAAAACCATGGCGTCGTCGAGAATGGCAAACTTGTGATGCATTTTGGAGCCGCGTCCGGAGCGGCCATACGCCAGCCGGAAGCGCAGCCGGCGTCGCGCCAGCATCTCCTGCGTTGCCTTGCTCTCCTCGTACTTGTTGCGGTCAATCACCAGCCGCAGCCACACCCCGCGTGCCGCCGCTGCCTCCAGAGCGCGGGCCAGAGACTGGCTGTTAAAGCGGTACAGGGCGCCGTCAAAGGATCGGGCCGCAGCGCGGATGTGCCCTTCAATCAGCGCGGCTACTGAGCCGTCGCGAGTGAAGACCGCTTCAACCTCCGGCGCCGCTACTTCGGAGGCTCGATTATCCGCCATCCGGCACCTCCCTAAAGCGCGTGGCCGCTTGTGTTAAGGCTTGCACAATTCATAATAGCAGCGACCGCCGCCCCTGTGGGGAGGAATGAATCCGCGCACGCGATAGCCGCGCCCCAGGTAGCGTGTAAAAATGCGCCGGGTCTCCATCCGCCAGCGCAATGCCAGCGGCATCTGCGCTGCACGCATGGCGTCGGTGTTCAGCGGAATTTCAACCCGCAGCCGCGGCTGCTCCAGGTGGTAGCGGATTTTCCGGTTCTCCAGCCAGCCGTCAGCATTGACGTGCGTCGCGTTCACCCATTCGCCCGGGCGAGGTTCGATCTGCGGCCGGCCATGCAGCAATCGCCGCTCCACAGCGGCGCTCGCAATCCGCCAGCGCACCACAAAGCGGTCGCTGGGCAGGCCCTTTTCAATTTCGCTCTCAAACCGGCCGTAGCAATTGGGAATGTATTCCACCGCTTCGCCGCCCAGGCGCCGCAGGTTCAGCGAAGCGTTGCGGCTTTGCAGCGGATCGTACGTCCAGCAGACGGCCCGCACGCCCATGCGCAGGGCCAGGCGCCGATGCTCCAGCTTCATCCGGAAGCCCACCCCAAGATCGCGATATTCCGGGAGCACCGCCATCATGTGCGACCAATGAATCAGTTCCGCGTTGCGCCGGGCCAGGAAGGCATACAAAAAGCCCGCCTGCCGCTTGCCCTCAAACGCGCCCAGCACCAGTCCGCCGTACTTCTGCGTAACGCTTAACACCTCCGCGGCCACGCTCAGGGTTCCCCACACCTCTGTCTGGATCCGCTCGCAGGCGCGGAACTCGTCAAACGATCTCAATGGCCGAATCATCTCACGCGGCAATCAAGCTGCTCCTGAATCCTGTTTGCGCCGTCGCACTACGCCCGCCCTCGGCCCTCGCCGCCGGCAGCAGGCTGCTGGCGCCACAGGCGCTCAAACAGCGCAATGGAGCCGGGGGCAAAGCCCGCGTAATGGTTGTTAAAGTAGCCGTAGACCGCCAGCTCCCGCGCAAGCAGTTGGCGCACCACTGGAATCCAGTGCGCCAGGTCGCTCTCGCGGTCAACAATCGTGCGGTCCCAATGCTGCGTCTGTTCTTCAATGCCCTTGCGGTCGCCCAGCCAGCGTAGGTAAACGAACGGCGCCGTAATCGGATCGACCGTTTTCATCAACTGCTGCACCGGCGTCATCCAGGGATGATCGATCAGCGCCAGAGCCACGCCGCGCTGGCGCAACGCGTCCAGCAGCGGCGGGCCAATCCATTGCTTGTTGCGCAACTCCAAAGCGTAACTAAACCCCGCGGGCAGAGAAGCCAGAAAAGGCTTCAGGCGCGCCAGGAAGGGCGCGGCAGTGGGAAACGCCTGACGATTGAAGTACGGGAACTGCAGCAGCAGCGGTCCCAGCTTTTCGCCCAGCAATTCCATGGCTCCCAGGAATTCCATTACTTCGGTAGCGCAATCCGTCATCACCTTATCGTGCGTGATGGCGCGCGGAAACTTGGCGGCAAAAACAAAGCCGGGCGGGGTTCGCTGCGCCCAGTTGCGCACCATGGCCGCCGAAGGCGGGCGGTAAAACGTGGCATCCACTTCAACCGTGGAAAAATGCTGCGCGTAGCAGGCCAGAAAGTCAGCCGCGGACGTTTGCGGCGGATAAAAGGGACCCACCCAGTCAGCACTCGACCAGCTTGAGGCGCCCAGGCGCAGCGTTTTGGGAAGTGGATGGGACAAGAAAGTGGGGGCTATTCTCCGCACATGCCGCGCCGCGGCGCGCCGCAAGGGCAAGGACCAGGTTCGCTCACCGCGCGCCCGGCGGCTGGCGCGCTCACCGCAAATACGGAGAGCACACGCTCCACTCGCGGGCTGGAGCAATACTCACAGTGGCCGTGCTCGCTGGCGGCAGGCTCTATTCTCTCAAACCGGGTTCCGCAGTCGCGGCACTCATATTCAAAAATCGGCATGGCGATTCCTCATCCCTACATATATACGATGCGCTCGAAAATTTCAATCACCATGCGGGTATGGTGAACATCAGACTCATGCCAACCGCATTTTTTCTGGGTTTTTTCGCTTTTTAGGCGTAAAAAGCCTTGACAATGGCCCAATTCTTAACTAGATTGTGACCTACGAAGGCTGTTAGACGACCCACACTTCAATTAGGAGAGGAGCAGCAATGGCGAAGGCTATGACGAAATCTCAAGTGGTATCGCACCTGGCTGAGAAAGCGGGCATCCACAAGAAAGCGGCGGCAGGCGTGTTGGAAGAAATTGCCGCGCTGGCGACCAGGGAGACCAAGAATGGCGGCCAGTTTGTGATCCCGGGCCTCGGCAAAGCAGTTAAGGCCCATCGCAAAGCGCGCACTGGACGCAACCCTCAAACCGGCGAAGCAATCAAGATTCCGGCCAAGACCGTGGTCAAATTCCGTTTGGCAAAAGCATTCAAAGACGCTGTCGTTCCACCTAAGAAGAAATAGCTGCCGGCGCCAGGCGGCCTGCCACAGCTCGGGCCCGCCGCCTGGCGCAGTTTGATTTCACCTTCATACCGTCCTCCTCCTGTAACACTATATTTGTCTTCCCCCGGGTTCTCCCGATTAATCATTTGCGAACTTAATAACTGTCGGCGCCATGACGCTTCTTCCTCCTTAGCCAGAGCAGCGCCGGGCTTCCTAAACAAGGGAAACTATTTTCCTTTTTAGTTGAACGCCCATGTTAATCGCCCGCGATCTACGCCCGCCATCAGCTCGTATCTCGTTGCAAACACAAGGAAACGCACCAGCAGGAGATTGGAAGTTAAATTGCTTCTTGACAATCCAGCAGATCTTCAGGGGTTGGAAAATTTAGAGATGATTAGGGGGGAAACGTGCGAAAGAACCTCATCCTTAAAACAATTAGTCTGGCGCTGGTTCTGGCGGCGGCTGCTGCAACACGCAGTTATGCCGGCTCAGCCTATCAGCCCAGTGACGTATTCGCCGCTGTGGGGAGCGGCCAGGTTTATGAATTCTCACCAACCGGAACCCTCATTCAGACTTTGGATGATGGCAGCGGGTCAGCTTACACGACCGGCATGGCGTTTGATTCCGCCGGCAACCTTTACGTTACCAACTTCGCCACTGGAACGGTAAGCCAGCTTAACAACACGGGTGGAATTGTGAACACCAACTTCATTACCGGCCAATCCAACCCCGAGTCTCTCGTCTATACGAGCTCGGGCAGCATATTTGTAGGCGATGCTGGCAGAAACACCATCAGCCAGTACAATGCCTCCGGCGCGCTGACCAACACTTTCACAGTGCAAACCCAGAACCGCGGCACGGATTGGATTGACTTTCAGAACGCCAACACCATTGTTTACACATCTGAGGGCAACACCATTTTCAGTTACAACATCAGCACCGACACGCAGAATGCTCCCATCACCACCGCCCTGGCGGGGGGAACGGCATACGCCTTGCGTGTTATCCCCACCGGGTCCACAGACGCGGGCGATATTCTGGTGGCGGATAGCAGTTACGCTGCGCTGGTTGACCCCACCACGGGCGCCATTCTGCAAACCTACACCTTGCCTGGCAATGGCGGCGGAGACTTCTCACTGAACATTGACCCGAACGGCAAGGACTTCTGGACGGGAGACTTCTCTTCAGGGAACATTTGGGAAGTCAACATCGCAACCGGCGCCATCGATATGCAATTCAACAGCGGATCGAGCGCCCTTTATGGAATCACGATTTTTGGAGAAAAAACCACCACTTCCGCCACCCCCGAGCCTGCGACCCTTTCGCTGTTGGGATTGGGGCTTGCCGGTATCGGCTCAAAGTTACGACGCAAGAAGAGCTAAGTGAATATCCAACACTCCCAAGGGTTCCTGGCCGTAATGCCGGGAACCCTTTTTTGTTTAACGGGACGACGGAGAATCACTTGCGCCTTGAAGACGTCTAACGGGCTGCGGAAAAACGTTTTGGAACACTGTCATTCCGAGCGAAACGAGGGATCTCGCTCTGCAAATAAAGAGCCTACGAGAATCCTCGCCGCCTTCGGCTCCTCAGCATGACAGGGTGGGCGGGCTTTTCCACGTCCTGCTATTTTTGCAAGCCCATGTGTATTTCCGCTCCAACGGAGTTAAGCTAAGACCAAGTCCCGGAAAGTGAGGCCACCACCATGTTCCCGTCCAACGTTCGCAGTCCCCGCAACCGATGGCTTGCCATTGTACTTCTTGTAGGTTGCTGGGTTCTGGTTTTGCCGGCGCCAGGGTTGCGCGCCGATCAAACCTCAGCAACTCCGCCCAAGCCGCAAACGCCGGCCATGGTTCAATACCAGAAGGGGGTCACGGCGCTCGAAGAGGGACATCTTTCGGCGGCCGAGGGTTACTTTCACGCTTCGCTCAAACTGGATCCCAAGCTGGCGGCTGCCATGCTGGGCCTGGCTGACGTGGCCGTGCGCCACAAGGATATGACGGGCGCCGGTGGCTACCTGAAGCAGGCGCTGGCGGCCCAGCCCAACAATCCGGCGGTCGAGGCATCCTGGGGACACTTTTTGACCGTGCAAAAGCAGTACCCGCAGGCTGAGGCCTTTTTGAAGAAGGCCGTCCAGGCGCACCCCAACGACGCGCGGGTAAACATTGAGTTGGCCAACCTCTACATGCTGGGTTTAAGAAAGCCCCAGCAGGCCATTCCATTTTATCGCCAGGCCCTCAAAATTGATCCCAATCACGTACGCGCCCACTACGCGCTGGCCAACGCGCTGGCGGTAACCAGCCAATACGAGTCCGCCGTTCAGGAAATGCAGGCAGCCGTGCGGCTGGCCCCTCATGACGCTGTTATGCAACAGTCACTCGGCGTGCTCTACGAAAGCCACCGCGAGTATGATAAAGCGCTGGGCGCCTATGCCCAGGCGCTGCACGACCAGCCCAGCTACTTCCCCGCGCATGTGAACCGGGGCAGCATTTTCCTGGAGCAGGGCAAGCCCGGCCAGGCGCTGGAAGAATTCAAACAGGCCACCCACATCGCTCCCAAAGACCCCGCCGGCTATCTGGGAATGGGCCAGGCCGATGAGGCCACCTCCCAGCCCGATGCCGCTCGTGAGGCCTATAAATGGGCCTTCCAGGCCGATCCCAGATTCGCTCCGGCCTACAACAACCTGGCCTGGCTGGACGCGCAGCAGAAACAACACCTGGATGAAGCTTTGGCCAGCGCCCAGAAAGCCGTGGCTCTGGAACCCAAGAACGCCAACTATCTGGATACCCTCGCGTGGGTGCAACACGTGCGGGGCAGCAACGCCGAGGCGCTGAAAACCCTGGCGCAGGCAGCGCGGCTGAATCCGCGCAATGCGGAGGTGGTTTATCACATGGGTGTCATCAACCAGGAGATGGGAAACAAGCGCGAGGCCGCCGGCGCCTTCCAGAAAGCCCTGGGATTGGGGACGGGCTTCAGCGAGCAGAATGACGCGCGCCAGCGCCTGGCCCAGGTTCAGTCACCTTCCGGCCGCTGAAACGCCGTTCTGGTAGCTCGGAGTCTCCGTTTTTGAGACTCCGCGGATTTTCAGCCTTACATTTTCCTGCGCGTTCAACCCCCGGCAAACGCCAGCCTGCTGGCACTACGCTTGAGACTGCCGGGTCTTTCTGCACCTTCTCTTGCTGCCGGAAGGCCGTCGGCGTCCGCCTTCCGCTCCGTTGGCGCGGCCTAACTGTTCACTTCGACCAAAAGTCCGCTGCCCGCAGCTTTGTATGAGGGCGTGGCTAAAGCCACGCCCTCATACAAAGCGGCCGCCCAAGGCGCGCTATGGGTTTAACGGAACAGTATTGGGCCTAACCCAGAATCAGCTTGGCAATCGTCTGCAACTGCATGAACGAGGTGCCTTCGTAAATCTTGCCGATCTTGGAATCGCGCAGATATTTTTCCACCGGGTAATCGCGCGTAAAGCCGTAGCCGCCGAAAACCTCAATCGCTTCCGAGGCCACTTCCTCCGCCACCTGCGAGCAGAAATACTTGGCCATGGCCGCTTCGCGCACAAAATCCTGGTGCGCGTCTTTAAGGCGGGCGGCGTTGTAAGTCATCAGTCGCGCCGCTTCCAGGTTTATAGCCAGCCGCGCCAGTTGGAACTGAATCGCCTGAAACTCCGAAAGGGTTTTGCCAAACTGCTTGCGTTCCCTGGAGTAGCGGATGGCATGGTCCAGCGCTCCCCGCGCTATACCCGTCATTTGCGCGCCAATGCCAATCCTCCCCTCGTTCAGCGTTTCAATAGCCACCTTGTAGCCCTTGCCCACTTCGCCCAGCACGGCGGACTTGGGCACGCGGCAATCTTCCAGTATCAGCTCGCAGGTTGAAGAGGCGCGAATGCCCAGCTTATCTTCCTTTTTGCCCACGCTGAAGCCCGGCGTGTTGCGGTCAACCAGGAATGCGGTGATGCCGCGGTAGCCCATATCGCGGTTGACGGTGGCAAACACAATAAACAGCCCGGCTTCCTTGGCGTTGGTAATCCACAGCTTGCGACCGTTCAGCACGTAGGCGTCGCCCTCCTCAACGGCGCGCGTTTCCAGCCCGAAGGCGTCGCTGCCCGAAGCCGCTTCCGAAAGCGCGTAAGCGCCCACCGTATCCCTGGCCAGGCGCGGCAGCAGGGCTTTCTTTTGCGCCTCGTTTCCCCATCGCATCAAGGCGTTGGCCACCAGCGTATTTTGCACGTCCACAATCACCGCCGCGGAGGCGTCCACACGCGCGAAAGCCTCAATCGCCAGTATGGACATAAAAAAATTGCCGCCGCTGCCGCCCTGGCTTTCCGGAATCTCGATGCCCATAAAACCCTGCTCAAAAAAAGCCTCCAGCAGGTCATGCCGGAAAACGCCTTCGCGGTCCATCTGTTCCACATGCGGACCCACTTCCTTGCTGGCAAATTCGTAGGCCGCCCGCTGGAACATCCGTTCTTCTTCGCTGAGCGCGCTCAGCGCTCCCACGCCCGCCGCGCCTTTCATCGCTGCCTCGGCCATCATCGCACCTCCCGTATTGTGCCTGGTTCCAGACTGTTTTGCCGCGGTTCCCTGGCGGCTGGCCGCCATCGTCTGCGGAGCGGCGGCGTTATCTGCAAATTCCAGCCTCGGCTGGCGCGGCTTTTCCGCAGCCTGCCGCGCTTCCGGCTGGCGCTCCGTGAGTTGTTCCATGCCTTTGGCCGCCGGGTTCTGCCGGTTGATCTCCCCGGCCGTTCTCCCGTCCCGAGCGCGGTCCAGCGCCTGGTTAGCCAGCCGGTCGGCTTCGCGATTCTCCTCGCGCGGCACGTGCTTAATGGAAAAGTGCTGCAAACCGGCCGCCCATTCGCGCGCCTGCGAATAAAGCGGCTTCAAATCCGGGCTGTTTACTTTATAGCGGCCCTGCATTTGCCGCACCATCAACTCCGAATCGCTGTTCACGCGCAGGCGCGGCACGCCGTGCTGGCGCGCGTATTCCAGGGCCGCCAGCAGCGCCCGGTATTCCGCCACATTATTCGTTGTATTACCCACGTAACGGCCAAACGCGGCAACAGGGCTGCCGCCCGGGCCGGTAATCACCACGCCAATCGCCGCCGGTCCGGGGTTGCCGCGCGAGGCGCCGTCAATATGAACCGTAATTTCCGTCAGGGTGTCAGACATGGTTGGAGGCTGGCGCTGCCATGCATCGAGGAGTATTGAGGGGCCGCGGGCGGCTCGCGCGCCGTGCCGGATTGCCGGAAGCGCCCGCGCCCGCCGGCGGGGAAAGAGCCTATGCAGGCGCCGCTTCGTTCGTTCGGCCAGCGGCCTCATTTTCGTCGGCCGGCGCTTCATAGTAAAGAATCCGGCTGCACATCTCGCAGGCAATAAGCTGGTCGGTGTTGCGAATGTCGTTGTATGCCTGCGGACGCAGGCGAACGTGGCAGCCGGTGCAAAAGCCGTCTTTTACCGGCGCCAGCGCCGCGCCGCCGCGCGCCTTGCGCAACCGTTCGTAGTGGTCCAGCCGTCCTGAAGGCAGTCCCGCCGCCAGGCCGTGGCGCCGGGTCTCGAGCTCCGCGCGCTCGCCTTCCGCCGCTTTGCCCTCCTCCTGCATCAACCGCACTTCTTCGGCCACGCGAGCCTTCTCGCTCTGCAGGCGCGAATTGGCCTCGTGGATGTGCATTTCAAGCTGCTCAACTTCCAGCATTTTTTCCAGAATCCGGTCTTCCACCTTGCGGATGTTCGCTTCCTCGCCCTCAATCTCCTTGGTCATGGCGCGGTACTGCTCATTGGTCTTTACTTCATAAAGCTGGTCGCGATGCTTGGTGATTTTGGCCCGCGCCGCCTGAATGTCGCCCTCCAACTCGCGCCGTTCATGCTGGTTGGCGGCCAGCCGCTTTTTGCGGTCCTCCAGCGTGTGGATAAAGTCGGCAAGCTGGGCTTCAATGGCTTTAATGCGCGGCGGAATTGCCTCAATCCGGCTGGAGATTTCCGCGATCTGGCGGTCAATCTGCTGCAATTCAATCAGAATCTTGAGTTCCGAATGCACTCGGTCTCCCTTGGGGCGCCCCGTCAGGCGCCGTGGTGCAACCTATTCTGTCATAAACCCCCGAGTGCGGCAACCGCGGCCCGGCCCCTTGCGCCTTCGTTGAAACTGGAGTCAGGAATTTGAAACCCGGCGCCCGCACCTCCGGAGCGGCGTCTGCGCCACTGCGCGGGCGCCGTTTTTCGATTACCTTCCATCCCGAGCCGTCCATTCTCTCCAACGGCTCGAATGTGGCAATTTGCCCCGAATCTTCCTGATACACCGCCGATCCTCCGTCCGGTGGCACAGCCAAACGTTACGCGCGCCTGGAGTTGCACGATTTTGTCGCATTTGTCTCATCTGTCTCCCGCGTCTCACCGCCCCTTGGTAGACTGGCACCATGAGCGCACTCGGATTTCCGGAGGACCCGCATGACTGCGCGCCAGATGCGCCCGCCCGCGTTCAATCGCCCGCCACGAACTGCCGGCCTGAAGGCCAGCGGCGCGGCCTGCACGCCTGCCCGTTGGCCGCAGCGCCGGCGCCCGGCGGCGCGTATGGCGGCATGGAGCCGCCGGTATTTCCGTGCTGCCGGGTCACAGGGAAGATTAAAAACGCCTTTTCTAATGTTTGCCTTCCTGGCGGCCTCAAGCCCGGCATTGGGGACCTCCAAACGCCAGAACCCTCGGGCCAGGCTCCCCAAGGACCGAACCTAGAAGAAGTGGCTAAAGGCTTGGAAAGGTGGATTTGGTTATGTGAAGGGCTCACAATCCGTCGTTGCATGGAACTATGCGGCGCCGAAGGGGGCAAAAGGGCACGGCGCGCTTCGATTTCTAATGAAAAGGGCGGGGTCGGTGGTGGAGTTACCCGCCATCGGACCGGAGGCGGAGGAGAAATTTGGCGCACGCAAGGTTTTAATGTGGCCATCAAGTCCAATGCTTTTCTCTTGGACCAAGCCCGCAGCCATGATGCAGAGCGGCCGCCCAAGGCGCGCTTTGGGCTTAACGGAACAGCATTGCCATCAGATCATCGCCCGCGGGTGGGGCAATTGGCGATCAACGGGCCGCTGAAAAATCGATGGAACCCATGCCCCTTCTACGCAGGGGCATTTCAGACGCAGAACAGATCGTTGGCGTGGAACCGGTTCCCGGGGCAGAGACAAAGAAATTCCTGCGGAGGAAATATTTTGCGGTATACCTTCCTTGTGGAATTGCCGCGTACATTAAAAGTGTTATAATTCCGCTTCGCTGCAATTCCCACGGCTCGGGAAATCACGTTCTCTCCCGGGCAATTGGATTCAAACTTGTTCCGCAAAACGTCCTGCTACCCCAGTCGATTGAGGAGCCGATCATGAAATCAGGCAACAACAAAACGCGAAAGAAGAAGGAAGCTCCTGATGCCTTATCGCGCCGCGATTTTTTAAAGGGCGCGAGTGTTGCAGTATCCGGCAGCCTGCTGGCCGGTCAGGCGGCAGCCGGCAGTCCTCCCCCGCCGCAAAGCGGCGCGGTGGTTGGGCCAGGCGCAGTACCGGTCACACTGCGAGTGAACGGCAAGACACAAAATCTAAAGCTTGAGCCCCGCGTCACGCTGCTTGACGCGCTGCGCAACAAGCTGGATATTACCGGCTCGAAGCGCGTTTGCGACCGCGCCACCTGCGGCGCCTGCACCATGCTGATGGATAACAAGCCGGTGTATGCCTGCACGGTGCTGGCGATCGAAGCGCAGGGCCACGACATCACCACGATTGAGCACTTTTCGAGCGGCGGAAAGCTGCACCCGGTGATGACAGCCTTTGTGGAAAACGACGCGCAGCAGTGCGGCTTTTGCACGCCAGGCTTTGTAATGGCCTGCATCGCCTTTCTTGAAAAGAATCCCAATCCTTCCCTGGCCGAAGTGGAAAAAGGCCTGGGAGGCAACCTGTGCCGCTGCGGAACCTACCACGGCATCAAGCACGCCGTGCTGGAAGCGGCCAAGACGATGAAGGCCCAGAAGGGAGGCCACGCCCATGCCTAGTTGCAAATACGATTGGCCGGCTGCCGGCAACCGGCAGTTGATTGGCAAGAGCTTTGACCGCATTGACGGACCCGCGAAGGCCAGCGGAGAGGCGAAGTATTCTTATGACATCAATCTGCCCGGCATGCTCTACGGCAAGTTTGTGCGCAGCACCCATGCCCACGCCAAGGTCACTGCCATTGACACTTCAGCGGCGGAAAAGATTCCCGGCGTAAAAAAGGTGACCATCATTCAGGGCGTTGGTACCGAGGTGCAGTGGATAGGCGACGAACTGGTGCTGCTGGCGGCGGAAAGCGAAGAGGCTGCTGAAGATGCCGCACGCGCTGTTAAAGTAGAGTACCAGCCTTTGCCCCATATGGTGATTGACGAGGACCTGGACTACGCCAAGTCCATGGGGCGCACCAAGGCCGCCGCGGAGTTGAAGGTGGGCGACCCCGACAAGGCCTTTGCGGATACCAACGTGGTGATCCACGAAGGCTTCTACGGCCTGCCGGTTATCACCCACTGCTGCCTGGAATCGCACGGGCAGGTGGTGGACTGGCCCAGCCAGGATCAACTGCGCGTTCATCACTCTACTCAGGGAGTTTCCACCATTCCCTCGCAATACGCCGAGGGCGTGGGCATTCCCGCCACCAACATCGAAGTAATCTGCCAGTATATCGGCGGCGGCTTTGGCAGCAAGTTCCAGGCGGACCGCTGGGGCATTGAGAGCGCCAAAATGTCAAAGGCGCTGGGTGGCAAGCCCATCAAATACCTGCTGGAGCGCGATGCGGAGTTGGAAGTGGCCGGCTGCCGGCCCTCCGGTTATTCGCACGTAAAAGTAGCCGCTCAAAAAGACGGCACTCTGGTGGCCTGGCAGTCCGACACCTGGGGAACAGGCGGTGTAGCGGGCGCCGGCGTATTGCCGGTTCCTTACGTGCTTGACGTTCCCATTCGCCTGCGCCGCCATACCTTTGTAAGCTCCAATATTGGTCCGGCCCGCGCCTGGCGCGCCCCCAACCATCCTCAGGCGGCCATGCTCACCATGACGGCGCTGGATGACCTGGCCGCCAAGCTCAACATGGACCCGCTGGACTTTTTCATGAAGAATGCCGTGCTGGCGCCGGAAGGGCGCGGCAAGGTGTATCAGGAAGAACTGCAGAAGGGCGCGGAGATCCTGAACTGGAAGCAGAACTGGCACCCGCGCGGCGACAAGACCAGCGGCCACATCAAACGCGGCATGGGGCTTTCCATCCACACCTGGGGCGGGCGCGGCCACAACAGTCAGTGCGATGTCTCCATTGCTCCTGACGGCTCGGTGGAAGTAAAGTTGGGCAGCCAGGACCTGGGCACCGGCACGCGCACGGTCATCGCCATTACCGCGGCGGAAACCCTGGGGTTGCCGATCACCGGTGTAAAGGTATCGATTGGCGACAGCAAATATCCGCCTTCCGGTGCTTCAGGCGGCTCAACCACGGTGGGCGGCGTAACCGCCTCCACGCGGCGCGGCACGATTGACGCCCGCGACGAGCTTTTTGCCGTGGTGGCGCCCGCTCTGGGCACAACCGCGGACCAGTTGGAAGCAGTTGAGGGGCGCATCCGCGTAAAGGGCAATCCCTCAAAGAGCCTGACGTGGCAGCAGGCCTGCCGCAAGCTGGGCGTAAAGACCATCACCACGCGCGGCAAGAATCCCGGCCAGTGCGCGCTGGGATCGAGCGGCGTGGGTGGCATCGGCATGGCCGATGTTTCCGTGGATACGGAGACCGGCATCGTGAAGATCAACAAGATGGTCAACGTGCAGGATTGTGGCCTGATTATCGACATGAAGACAGCGGAAAGCCAGTGCTACGGCGCGCTGATCATGGGGGTAACCTACAGCCTGTTTGAAGAGAAGGTCATGGATAAAGCCACCGGCCGCATGCTGAACCCCAACATGGAGTTCTACAAGCTGGCTGGAATTGGCGACGTTGGCGAACTGATTGTGCACATGATGACTGGCCCGGGCTACGACGAGCGCGGCGTGATTGGCCTGGGAGAGCCGCCTGTGATTTCGCCCGGCGCCGCCATCTCCAACGCCGTGGCCAACGCCATTGGCGTGCGCGTGCCCACCCTGCCCATCACCCCGCAGAAGGTGCTGGCAGCACTTGAAAAAGGAGGAGCCGCCTGATGCAAGCCTTTGAATACGCGAGCCCCGCAAACCTGCAGGAAACCATAAAGCTGCTGCCGGCCGAATGGGGCCATACGCAAATACTGGCCGGCGGCACTGACCTGATCAGCGCCATGAAAGACGATGTGGAAACGCCCAAGCGCGTGGTCAGCCTTCAGCACTTGCACGAGTTGAAGGGTGTGGCGTTCAGCCCCTCCGCGGGACTGCGCCTGGGCGCCATGGCCTCGCTGGATGAGGTCATGGAAAACGCGCACGTAAAACAGAACTACCCCGCCCTGATAACTGCGGCCGATGGCGTGCGCAGCCAGCAACTGCGCAACATGGGTACCATCGGCGGCGACCTGCTGCAGCGGCCGCGCTGCTGGTACTACCGCGCCGGTTACGGCCTGCTGGCTATGCGTGAGGGCAAGTCGCTGGTGCCGGATGGCGATAACCGCTACCACGCCATTCTGGGCAATTCCGGCCCCGCTTATTTTGTTAGCCCGTCGAGCTTTGCGCCCATTCTGATCGCCCTGGGCGCCAAGGCCCACCTGCACGGCCCCGGCGGACAGCGCACCCTGCCGTTGGAGCAGCTTTTCGTCACTCCGAAAAGCGAAGGCGAGCGGGAGCACTCCATAAAACCCAACGAGGTTCTGACGGAGATCACCGTGCCGGTACACCACGGAGCGCGCATGGCGGTTTATGAAGTGCGTCAGAAGGAAGCCATGGATTGGCCTTTGGCCGCGGCAGCCGTCGTGCTCCACATGCAGGGATCGACGGTGGACGGAGCCCGCGTGGTGCTGGGGCATGTGGCGCCGGTGCCGTGGCCGGCTCCCGCCGCGGAGGCCGCGCTGAAGGGCAAATCGATTGACGAGTCGGTGGCTACGGAGGCCGCGAGCGCGGCATTGAACGGCGCCACGCCATTAAGCCAGAACGCCTATAAGGTTCAGCTTGCCAAAGTGGCCGTTAAGCGCGCCATTATGCAGGCCGTCCAGGGAGGAGCCTGATCATGCCAGAGAATCTGCCAGTTATTGCAACCAAGTACTGCCATCGCCTGCGCTGCAAGGAGATGTACATCGACATGGGCACAGTGTTTAACCTGGAGGATTCCGGCAGCGGCATCTACTGGTGCTCCCACACACAAAATTGCATGGGGCCCGATGGAAAAGTGGCGGATCTGGAAAATTGCCAGGCCGGCCGCGGTTGTTTTGAAGAAGTGTAGGACCCGAATGCCGCCAGCAAGGCGCTGGAAGAAAGCCGCCCCGGAGGCGCGCCCCGCAGATGCGCTGCCGGGCTGCGGCTTTTGCTTTATGCGGGACTCTGGAATCGCAGTGGCATTGCTATGAGGGAGTGTGGAACGTCAGCCTTGCGCCTGCCGGAAAAAAGGGCGCCATTGTTCCTCACGCGGGGGCGGTGTGAACCAGCTCACAAGGAACAGCGAGGCCAGCGACGCGAGCAGCGCGGGATAGATCATGGGCGACTGGAAGCCCGCCAGCTTCCATCCCACCGCGACTGCAGTGCCGGCAAAAATGGAACTGAGACCTCCGGCGGTTGTGCCGCGCTTCCAGAAGAAGGCGGCGACCACGGCGGGTGTGATGCCGGCGCCGTAGACGTCATAAGCGTAAACGGCGGTGGCCAGCACGGAAGGTTGAAAGCTTTGGGCCAGGGCCAGCAGGCCCAGCCCCACTACGGTAAACCGTGAGAGCAGCAGCAGGGCGCGGTCCTTAGCGTGCTTCATGATGAAGCGCTGGAACACATCGTGCACCACGCTGGTAGCCGGTGAGAACAGGTAATTGTTGCCGGTGGAAAGCACTTTGGCAAACACTGCACCCAGAAAAAGCGCGCCTGCCCAGGGTACAAGACCGTGCCGCGCCGTATAAGGAATTATGGCCCACGCCGGCAGGCTTCCGGAACGGATCTGGTCGCCAAACAGCACTCCACCCACCATCGCCAGGAGCACAATTACGGTTTCCAGCACCAAAGTGCCGCCAATCCAGCCCAGCACGGAAAGGCGTGCGTCACGCTCCGAGCGCGCGGCATAAAACTTCTGGTAGGAGCTTTGGTTGCCGATCATCAGCATGAAGGTGGGTAAGAAATAACCAAATACCTCGCCCCACGTCATGGTGCCTTTCACAGTAAAATGCGAAGCAGGCAGCGCCGCGCGCACGGCGGCCACGCCTCCCACGCGCCACAACACACCGGGCAGCGCTACAAGGCAACCCAGCGTCACCACCACTCCGATCACCATGTCCGCGTACGCCACGGATGACATCCCCGCCAGGGCCGTGAACAGAATCACAAAGGCTGCAAGGATGAGGGTGCCCGCCGTCTCACTGATTCCGAAAGCCAGGTTCAGAATGCGGCCGCCGCCGCGAAACTGGTAGCTAACAATGGCCGTGTAGGAAAGGATGATGCAGATCGTTCCCAGCACGCGCGCCGGCGGCCCGTAGCGCGTTTCCAGCAGGTCAGGCACGGTATACTGCGCAAAAGCCCTGGCGCGCCCGGCGATAAAATACACCACCGCCAGCCCGGCCCATCCGCCCGCGGGCAGCCATAATGAGGCCAGTCCCTGACGCCAGGCAAATTCAGCGCCGCCAAACAGGCTGCCTGCGCCAATCCACGAAAGCAGCAGGGTGAACACCAGAACACCGGCGGAAAGGCTGCGGTCAGCCACCATGAAGTCGTCGTGCGATTTCAGCTTCAAGGTGCGGAACACGCTGGTGACCAGCAGCGCAATTACAACCAGACTCAAGACCAGGGCATAGATCATGCGGACTCCCCATTCAAGGTGCGGATCAAGCGGCCCGGCTTGCAGGGCAAAGGCCAACGGGCGACACAGATTCAAAAACTGCGGGGCAAAGCAATCTAAGAGGCGATTTCAACTCCGGCCGCCTGCAGCAGGTGCTGACGCGCCACTTCAGGGGCCGGGCACTCTACCCTCATCCGCTTGCGGCGGCTGCGGGCGCCGGTCACGATTTGAACCGCCCGCACCGGCACGCCCGCGGCGCGCGCCAGAAGGCGGCGGCAGGCTTCGTTGGCTTCACCTTCTTCAGGCGGGGCGTGCACATCAAGCCGCAACTCACCCGAAGAGTCGATTCCCAGGCGTTCGCGCGCAGCACGGGGTCTGACTCGCAGCCAGAAGGTGATGGCGCCGTTCGTCACTTCAATGGAGGGTGAGGACATGGTCGCCGTTAATCCAAGGGGCAAGGCAACGACCTAAGCGGGCTTCATCGCGGGCCGAAAATTGCCGTACCCAGGCGCACAAGGGTTGCTCCTTCTTCGATGGCCACTTCAAAGTCGTGGCTCATGCCCATGGAAAGCTCTCGCATACTTGTGCCAGGCAGCCGCAACGCTTCAATGCGCTCCGCCAGTTGTCGGAGGCGCCGGAAGAACGGGCGCACGTCATCGGGGTTCTCCAGAAATGGAGGCACCGTCATCAGGCCGCGCAGTTCAAGGCCGGGAAGTGCTGTCATGCCTTCCGCTAACCCCGGCGCATCCGATTCCGCAATTCCGGACTTGGCCGCTTCCCCGCCAACGTTTACTTCTAACAGAACCGGAAGGCGCCGGTCCGCACCCGAGGAGGCGGCATTAAGCTTTTGCGCCAGGCGCAACGAGTCTAAAGTATGAATGGTATGGAACAACTCTCGGGCCCGGCGCGCTTTGTTGGTCTGCAGATGACCGATCAAGTGCCAGGCCACATTAAGGTCGCGCAAGGCCTCCATTTTGTCTTCGCGCTCCTGAACCCGGTTTTCGCCCATGTGGCGAACGCCGGCCTCATAGGCGGCGCGGATGGCAACAGGCGCTACCGTCTTGGTAACGGCAACCAGCGTTACCGCATTGCGGCTGCGCCCGGCCTTTTGGCAGGCGATGTTGATTCGTTCCTCAACGAGGGCAAGATTCCGGGCAATCTCTATGTGCATAGCAGTCGTACAAAGGGCCTTATTCTATCATCACCTTCCAACCTGCGGCCCAAACCGGCGTGGCCAAGGTTTTAAAAGCCCCCTGCATCTGTTTAGACAGCATTGATGAGAGCTAAATGCAATGCTGTTCAGTTAAGTCCAAAGCGTGCCTTGGGCGGCCGCTTTGTATCAGGGCACGGCTTTAGCCGTGCCGGCCGCCGGCCCGGTACGCGAGCGGCTTTAGCCGCTGACGTCACAGGGGCTAAAGCCCTATTCAAGCCGGGAGACCGGCATGGCTGAAGCCATGCCCTGATACAAGCCCTGGGCAGCGGACTTGGTCTAAGTGAACAGCATTAGAGCTAAATGCCGGTCTTTGTGCAGACGATTTATCCTCGCCTTGCCAGCACACGTTCAGCCGCTACCCTGATGCGCTGCAAACTGCTAGACTAGGATGAAACTACACGCCACACCGAAGGTATGAACCATTGAAGGCAAAGGCGCTATTTATCACTTTGGAAGGCATTGACGGTACGGGTAAAACCACCCAGCACCGGCTGCTGGTGGAACACCTGCGGACGCTGGGGTGGAAGGTTTGCGATACGCGTGAGCCGGGCGGCACCAAGATCGGGGAAATGATTCGCTCCTTGCTGATGGATGAGCACAATAAGCACATGGATCCCATGACAGAGCTTGCACTTATCTACGCGGCCCGCGCCCAGCATCTAAGAGAGGTAGTGCGCCCGGCACTGGAGCAAGGCAAGGTTGTGGTCAGCGACCGTTTTAATGATGCCAGCCTGGCTTATCAGGGATACGGCCGCAAACTGGGTATTGCCGCCGTGCACGTGCTGGACCGCCTGATTTGCGGGCACACGCAGCCCGGCCTGACGCTGGTTCTGGACCTTCCCGCGGTGCAGTCGCTGGCAAGAGCCCGAAGTCGCGACCGCTCAGGAACCGGCAGATTTGAGGCGCAAGGCGTGGACTTTCAGGAGCGCGTGCGACAAGGCTATTTAACCGTGGCCCGGCGGGAGCCCGGACGGGTGAAGATAGTCCGCGCCCATCGTTCCGTGGAAGATGTGCAGGCAGAAATTCGCGACTTGGTGGAGGCCTTTTTGGCCGACGGCCGCCGCGGCGCGCGTCCGCGCAAGCCTTCGCCCTCCAGCATCCGGAAGCGTAAACAATGACCACCCGACGCCGTTCAAAAAAGACCGACGCCCCAGCAGTGGCTGAAGCCGCCCTGCTTCATCGAGCGGCGAGGCTGGAGCTGCCCGGCTTTCAAAACTTCCAGGGGAATGCGGCTGCCTTGGCCGCCGTCAGGCAAATGGCGGCCAGCCGCCGCGTGCCGGGAGCGCTGCTATTTTCCGGTCCGGACGGCGTGGGCAAAAAAACTCTCGCGCTGATGCTGGCAATGGCAATGATGTGCGAGCGGGCTAATGGAGATTATTGCGGGGTGTGCGGGCGGTGCCGCAAGGCGCAGGAAATGCTTGCCGCAGCGCGAAACGATTTGGCGCGGCGCCGTGAGATTAAGGACTCCGCCCGGCGCGTCGAAGGGCTGGTCTATTTTGACCTGCACCTTATCGAACCTATCACCCGTTACATTCTCACGGACCAAATCCGCCAGTTGCGGCAGATCGCCTATACGCGCCCCTTTGAATTCCCGGAACGCGTGCTGATTATCGATCAGGCAGATGCCATCCACTGGCAAGCCGTCGATTTATTGCTGAAGGTTCTGGAGGAACCGCCTTCCAGCACGGTGATTATGCTGGTCACATCGAATCTTTACGCCTTGCGCGTGACGCTGCGCTCGCGCTGCCGCCGGGTGGCGTTGGGACCGGTTGACGGGACCGCTCTGCGACGCATATTGCAGCAGGAAATGCGCCTGGAGGGCGCTCGCCTGGAGTTGGCGGTGCGGGCTTCCGAAGGCAGTCTGGTTCGCGCCCGCTCGTTCCAACCCGAGCAGTTCATGGAAATGCGGCGGCCCTGGGAGCAGTTGATCGGCGCCATGGCCGCAGATGGACCTGGCGCTGATTGGAAAGTGATCTCCGAAGCGGCCAAGGCGCTGGCCGATAAACGCGACCAATGGGAGGAAAGCTTGCGGCTGGGATATTCCCTGTTGCGTGACCTGCTTCACGCTGCCGAGGGCGACGCGCCTGTGCGAGTGGTAAACGTTGACATTCTGGATCAGATTTCCACTTGGAGCGCGAAGCTAGGCCGTGGCGGCATTGAACAATTAAAACGCGGCCTTGACCAAGCGCATCAATTGCAAAATCGCAATGTGAACCAGCAACTGGGACTGGAAGCCATGGCCGCAGAAGCCGCCATGCTCCAGTTGCGAGGCCACTAGCAGGCGCATGGCGCCGCTTGCTGAAAAAACATTGTGTGTGCTCAAATTCAAATTGCACGCCTGCGGGCTGCGTGCTAACATTCGTGGTTAAGGCGGCTTGATCCTAAACTTTTAAGAGGGCCACGCGCCCGAAACCCATTTATACCTCATTCAGGTTGCTTTCGATCAGGTTGTGCCTCAATAGATCGTGACATTCATAAGCTGATACCCGAACCGGGCATCCGAGGAGTTACATACCGTGAACCGCAAATTGATCCGCCCTTCTCTATCCGAAATTCAGGACCAGATGGCACAGCGCCCTCAACGTCGCAAGCCCGCGCCTCCAGACCAGACCAACGCCGAGAGTTTCTATTACATCAAGCAGATGCAGGCGCGCACTCCGATGTGTGTGGTGCTTGACACCGGCGAAGTGATCAAAGGGGTCATCGAATGGTATGACAAACACTGCATTAAAGTGCATCGCGCCACTGAACCCAATTTACTGATCATGAAGAGTTGCATCCGCTATATGCACAAAGAATCCGAGTCGAAGAACGGCAGTGAAAACTCGAACGGCCACGAAGAAAACATTCAATAGCGGCCGCCTGCGGGGCGGGGCCTCTTCTCTGCCCCCTCCGGTAAACCTGACCGGTTCGGAAGAGGCCAGTCTGCCGGCGCCAGTCCGGTGTTGATCGCCAGTCATTGTTAGCCGCGCCCGCGGGAGCGCACCACGCCTTGACACCTACTGCCAACCCGCCTAACATGATCGTGAAACTCCGCTGCGCTCGCAAGCGCGCCAGCGGTTATTCAGGCCCAAGGGTGCGAGGTAAGGCAGAAGTGAAAATTAACAACCAGATGAAATACGAGGGGCGGCATGTTCGCATGGCAAGACTGGTGTGGCTTTGCAGCCTGCTGGCGCTTATGCTGAGCGTGGCGGCTTCCGGGTTACGCGCCCAGGAATCCGATCACAAGTCAAAGGTGCCGGGACTGGATAAGATAAATAGCGGCAGCACACATCAGGCCTTTACCGGCAACATCAAGTCTTACGACCGTAAGCGCGAATTGCTGAACGTGAACACGGTGGAAGGCACGGATACGGAAATCTTCCCCATGAAAAAGAAGGTGCACGTGGCCACGGCAAGCGGGCAGAAGCTGAAGCTTACCGCGCTAAAGCCCGGCACCAACGTTATTGTGTATTACGACCAAAAAGGGGATCACCGCTCCATCAGCCAGATCGTAGTGCTTGAAAACAGCCTGATAACCAAGAAAGCCAAGGGGCCATCAAGCTAGAACTCAGCCGATAGTCTGCGTGAAACCCGGTTTGCGTCGTGATGTCTGTCTGTCGCCCGGCGCCGCTCAACAACTCCCGGATCGCGGCGAACTGTGAAGCCCGGCGGAAATCACACATGAAAATTGGTATTACGTGCTATCCCACTTATGGTGGCAGCGGAGTTGTGGCCACTGAGCTGGGCATTGAACTGGCCGCACGCGGGCACGAAATCCATTTCATCAGCTATGCCGTACCGGTGCGCATGACCAGCAGCTCCGGACGCATTCATTTCCACGAAGTAGAAATGATGAATTACCCGCTGTTTGAGCACCCGCCCTACACCCTGGCCCTGGCCTCCAAAATGTACAACGTGGCAGTCATGGAATCGCTTGACCTGCTGCACGTCCATTATGCGATTCCCCATTCCGTAAGCGCCTACCTGGCGCGGGCCATGTTTAAAGACCGCAAACTGCCCTTTGCCACCACTCTCCACGGAACTGACATAACCCTGGTGGGCTCTGACCGCTCGTATCTGCCTATGACGCGCTTTTCCATTGAGGAAAGTGACGCGGTCAGCGCCATTTCCGAGTATCTGCGCCGTGTCACGGTTACGGAATTCAACACCACCAGGCACATTGAAGTCATCCCCAACTTTGTGAACTGCGACGTCTTCACGCCGGAAGACAACTCGGGGGCTCGCACCCTCTATGCACCGCAGGGCGAAAAGATTGTGGTTCACCTTTCCAATTTCCGGCCGGTCAAACGCGTGCCGGACGTGGTGGAAATTTTCGATCGCATCCGCCGCGGCGTTCACGCCAGGCTGCTGCTGGTGGGCGATGGTCCGGACCGCACCACTGCAGAATGGCTGGTGCGCGAGAAAAAACTGACCGACGATGTGGTCTTTCTGGGCAAGCAGGACCGCGTGCACGAGCTTTTGCCCTGCGCCGACGTCATGCTGCTGCCCAGCGATCTGGAATCCTTTGGATTGGCCGCGCTGGAGGCCATGGCCTGTGGCGTACCGGCCGTTTGCTCAAACGTGGGCGGGCTTCCGGAAGTTGTTGAGGATGGAGTGGACGGCTATCTGGTAAAGGCACGCGACGTTGACGCCATGGCGGAGCGGGCTCTGCGAATCCTCACCGACGATGAGCGCCGGGAGACCATGGGAAGGGCTGCGCGGCGCCGGGCGCAAAACCAATTCTGCACGGACCGCATCATTCCCCTCTATGAAAAGATGTACCAGCGCATGCTGGACGGGCACCTTGATTGAGCCGTGCCTATGCGCGCTCCATCCCGGTTTCACCGGCCTCTTCAGGTATGCAAGGAATCAGGTTCCGGCAGATATAGCGCCAGCAGCCCCGCAACCACAAACGTCATCACCGCACAAAGGGAAGTTACGGCGCCGTAACCGGAGCGCTGATAAAGAATTCCGCCCACAAAAGCCGCGGAACCTATGCCAAGCTGAGAGGCGATATTGCGCAAAGCAATGAATGATCCGCGCTGCGCGGTGGGAACCAACTCCGTCATCAGCGCGGTCACCGGCCCCTGCCGCAGCGCCGCCCCCAGGCTGGTAAGCGCAAAAACAGCCAGCAGCGGCAATCCCCAGGATAATAGCGGGAGCATGGCAATCGCCGCACCCAGCAGCAGATTACTCACAATCGATGTTCGCCGCTTGCCCCAGTGGTCCGCCAGTATGCCACCGACCGGCGCGCCGCCAATCGCTACCAGGCCGCTCAGCATAAACACCAACCCAACCCCGCGCGTGGTTAGGCCAAAACGCTGGTTCAGCCACGCGCTCAGATACGTGATAAACCCCACCAGCCCACCAGAAACCAGAAAGGCCACCGCCGCTGCCGCGCGCAGGTCCCTGCGCTGCAAGAATCGATAAAAGGCTTTTGCTGTGTCGCTGGGTTTGCGGCCCCGAGCTTCCGGGCTGGGCACATCCTTTGCCAGGCGGAAAGAAGACAGCCCCACCAGCACCGCCAAGCCGGCAAAGAACAGGAAGGTGCTGCGCCAGCCCAGCCGGTCCGCAATTTGCGCTCCTAACGGCACGCCAATGATGGGCGCCGCAAAATAGGCTACCGATATCAGGCCAATCGCCCGTCCGCGCACTGAGTAGGCGAACCAATCGCCCGCGTAGGCAATGGAACACGTGGAGATTGTTCCCGCCGCAACGCCGGTGATGGCGCGCGCCATGAGCAGCGTTGTAAGGCTGCCGGATTGGGAAGAGAGGGCTGACGCTACGGCGAACAGCCATACTCCTGCCCACAAGAACGGACGGCGGCCGTAATGGTCGGAAAGCGCGCCGGAGCCAAACGAAGATGCCGCGGCCATTACCGAGTACACCACCACCAGCAGGCCGCCTTGCTGCAGGGTTACGTTAAATCCTTTAACCAGGTCGGGAAGCATGGCGGCGATCATCTGGTTGTCGGCCACTCCCAAAAACAGCAGCAGGAAAAGGCTGGCGATGACCGCGTAATCCATAGTTGGAACCGGCGGGACTACATACAATACGAATTGGAATCAAAGACAGGATACAAACCCGGGCAGCAAGGCGACTGTCGTGCGCGCTGAGCCGCCACGTGGTGGCCTGATTTATTTCCCTGGTTTCTCAGGGTCTTCAAAATGATGCAGGTCAAGCTTGATGGCGGCCTTGTCGGTCATATCCACTATACTCGCCGCACCAATGCCCACGGCAATCACGATGGCGTCGCTGATCTCCTCTTTAGTCAGCCCTATTTCCAGCGCCTTATTGATGTGCCCTTCCAGGCACCCTGCGCACTTGGCCACGGCGGATGCGGCAATAGCAATCAATTCCTTGGTCCTCAGGTCAAGCGTGGTGGGAGTGTAGTAGCTCTCTTTATAAAACTGCAGATAGATATTACGGAAGCGTGGTTCAATCATGCTCATTGAGCGAGGCGGCTTTTTGCCGCCTTTGGGTTTTTCATCCGCCATAATCAGTTACTCTCCTTGCACAGTTCGGCTATATGGTTGCCTGGCCCCTGAAGCTTGCTTGCAATGCGGCGCCCTTGCCGCCCCCGTGGCCGACAATACCTGGAATAAGCCGCCGCGCTTTCGCTCACCGCGCTTCTGCCAGTCGCGCAAATCAGCCATATTAGCACAGCTTGGCCAGCGAAACAGGCAACCGTGCAACAACAGCAGCGCGCAGCCCCGGCAAATTCCTTAAAGGCATCTGCCGGGGCTGTCAGGTTGTTCTAGTTTACGCGGATTGGGTTCAGGTTACGAGATTAGGGCTCCGCAGCCAGCCGCCGCTTTAGGCCTACAATCAGTAATCCACTGGCCAGCAGCAATAACGGCGCCGGTTCCGGAGATACGTTGATTTCGCCCAGCAGTCCTTCCCTTTGATTGTCAATTCCCGCCGTAAAGTAGAGCGTGTCGGACGAGAATCCTTTAGCGCCATTACCAAAGTAGAGGGACCACAGGAAGTCGTTGGTCAAAGGCATTCCGTTAAGCCCGTCCAGGGTGCCGACAAAGGCGCCGGTAACTGGATTAAAGGCGTTAATTTCTCCGTTTCCGAAGTTGCCGATCAGCAGATCATTGCTGAAGGCCCCAAACTGCGATGGAGCCAGCGCCATTCCCCAGGGGACGTTCAGCGCGCCTCCGGAAGTCAGCGTGCTCCAAACGCCGGTTGAGAGGTTGTACATGCCAATAAAGCCGTCGCCCTGCTGGATGACCGGCAGGCCGTTTGATCCCACCTGAGAATACGCCACAAAAAGGCTGTTGCCGATGGCCTCAACGTTGTAGGGCGCGTATCCCGAAGGCGCGTTCGGATCCATCAGCGTTCCTGTGGAGCCGAAGCTGCTGTTGAAAACGTCCACCCCGCCGCCGCTTTTAAAATCTGCGGCGTAAAGCGCGGAGTTCCCGTTCATTGAGGCCAGGGCAAGGCCGGTGTAAATGTCACCCAGGCCGTTGTTGTTGACGGCAATTACGGACGAGCCCAGCCCGCCCGTGCTGCCCGGATTCCAGCCGGAAATGGTACCGTTCAGATTGTCGAAGATGAAAAGCGACGGAACCGTGGCGGAACCCGAAGTGGAAATGTCAAAGCCTGTCGTGCCATTGAACACCTGTCCGGTCGGTCCTTGAACAAAAGGATTGCTGCCGAACGTTGGCACGCTTACCACCAGGTTTGCGGCAGTGCCGTCACCGGAATAAAGCGTGGCAACATTCTTGCCTTGATCAGACACCCAGAGAAACGTTGCCGAGCCCTGGGACACTCCCCAGGGGTTGATCATATTAGGGTCAGTGGTTTTGGCCATGCCAGGAACACTGGAAACAAGGTTGGTTTGGAAGTATGATTCGCCTGCGATCAAGTCGGTAGGAAAGTAAAGGATTGTTAGAGTGAGAAGCGCAAATAACAGGGCCGGGTAAGTTTGCAATCTTCTGTTATTCACCTCAAATGACCTCCTTTTTTCCAAAATATTCCGGGGATGACGCCGGAGTTGGCAATTGCCCGGCGGCGCCAAGGTCGGAATCGTCACGTTTTGCATGCTACCACCCAAAGAAAACAATTAAAAGCTATTTAGGCAGGGAATTAAACTAGAGCAAGTTACTGATTGCAGGCTACTTGCGGAACAAATGGAGGGTGAAGACCGGCCGCCGCGTCGTCTTCAGCTTTCCGCCGCCTGCGAGGCATCAACTGTTTGCGCCGCTTTGGAGACAATCAACTCTGGAATGACAAAGCTGACCGTGGTGCCCTGGCCGGGATGGCTCTCAACCCGCAAATCGAATTCCGGGCCGTAAAGCACCTTCAGGCGCTCATGCACGTTGCGAAAACCAATGCCTGAAAAATAGATTTCGTGCTGGCGGTCGGGAGAAATTCCCACTCCGTCGTCGGCCACTTCCATTTGCAATTGCCCTTTGCCGCAGCGCGCGCGCAGAGTGATCGCGCCGCCTTCAATCTTCGGCCCGATTCCGTGCTTGATGGCGTTTTCCACCAGCGGCTGCAACAGCATACTGGGAATCATCATATCCAGGGTCGCGGGTTCAATATCCTTCACAATTTGCAGCTTGTCGCGCCCGAAGCGCACCACCTCGATATCCAGATAGTCGTCCAGAAACTCAAGCTCCTGCCTTAATGAAACAAAGTGCGCCTGAACCTTAAGGCGCCGACGGAGAATGTTGGAAAGCTTCAGCAGCACAGCGCGGGCCGTATCGGGATCAAAGCGAATCAGCGAGCTGATGGTGTTGAGGGTGTTAAAGAGAAAGTGCGGATTGATCTGGCTGACCAGCGCATCCATACGAGCCTGCATCAGCAGCCGCTGCTGATCTTCCAGCTTGCGCTCAATCCGGGTGCTGTTCCAGATGCGCACCGGCAAGCCCACACCCACCAGCGTGGCCAGCACAATCAGGAATTTAGTCCAAAGGTGCGGGCCGTCAAGATAAAAAAGTCGGCCGTGCGAAAGCTTGCCGATATCCATGCGCGTGATTTCAAGAATGACGCACATGAGTGTAAACAGGACCTGCCAGTCGAGGGCCGGCTGTTTGAAGCGCTGCTTGATGGAGCGATAAAGGCTAAGGTCGATGAAGGGGCTGAATTTCCAGATGACTTCCTTGTCGGGGCAAATCCAGCGCGCCGAGCCAGCCACCAGGGCATAGAGCACCGCCATCGGAGTGGCCAGAATTTCCTTGCCCAGCAGCACGGCGGGCAGGCTGACCATGGTGCCCACTACCAGACCGGTGATGGTGCCGCCCAGCAGGCCGGAGAGCACGGTAACTTCCAGGCTGAGGTCGGCTCCCTGATAGCGCGCCAGCAGCCGCGCCAGTACGCCGAGCATAAATGGGACACCCAGAAACGCCGCAAACAACAGCTTTTGCCGGGGCGTGCGCTGCTCCACAAAAATCAATCGCTTGAATTGCGAGAAGCGCGCAATGATGCTGGCCAGCGAGGCGATCAGGCCCAGCTTAATCAGCAGCGTTACCAGAATCAATCCGGTCGGCCCGTTTATCGAATGATTCATGAGAAGACTTGAGGAGCAGGGTCAGCGCGCGCCCGAGCCGCCTCCCACAAAGTGTACCACCTCAAGGTTGTCGTCCGCCCGGATGGGCATGACCTCCCACTCGCCGCGCGGAATAATCTGGCGGTTCAACTCCACCGCCAGCCGGTCCAGCGGCAACTTGAGCAGCTCAAGCAACTGCCGGAGATTTAAGGCTTCGGGTACTTCACGAGTTTCGCCGTTGATGTGAATGGTGATCAAATTCAAAATCTGTCCTTTAAGCAAATTTGCTCGGTGGCGTTGCCCGCCTGCCAGGGCCGCTAAAAATCGCCCTCGCGGGGAACACGGGTGGCGAATTCCATGCGCCGCTTCGCCGCGTGTTTCTATTGTCGCAAACTGCGTGCAGAAGTAAAGTTGCTACGCCAGATAAACAAGAAAAAACTTGACACTCTTCGGAGCCGCCACCTATATTGAAATTTTAAAGAGCACTCAAAAGAACCGACTGAGCTGTGGCACAAACCTACTTACCGATTCTTATTCTGCTGACTGTAGTCGCTCTGCTGGGCGTGGTGATTCTCTCCATTTCCGCGTGGGTTGGGGTGCATCGCCGGACGAAGGCCAAGATGGAGCCTTACGAATGCGGGGTGGTGGCAGTGGGCAACGCTCGGGAGAGGTTTTCCGTAAGCTTCTATCTGGTCGGAATGCTGTTCATTCTGTTCGATGTGGAGGCGGTCTTTCTCTACCCCTGGGCCATTGTCTACAAAAGCCTGAAGTGGGCTGGGTTTGTGGAGATGTTCGTCTACATGGTCATCCTGTTGGCGGGTTACGTTTACGTTTGGAAGAAGGGCGCGCTCGACTGGACCCGCTAGCACCCTTTGAAAGCCCTCACACCATGCCGATTGACTTGCAGAACCATCCCGTAGTGTTAAAACTTTCCGCCCAAAACCCTTCATGGGTTGCGCAGGCGGAAACCTTTCGGAATGAGCTGACTATCTACATCCCTCCACAAGCCAATCTGAAGATTTTTGAGTTTCTTCGCGACGATCCGCAACTGAGCTTCAGGGCCATAACGGATTTGACGGCCGTTGACCATTACCCATCGGAACCTCGCTTTGAAGTTGTGTACCACCTGCTCTCTCACACGACCGGCGAAAGATTGCGTTTAAAGACCCGGCTGGAGGGCGAGAATCCGGTGATTGCGTCCCTGGCGCCGGTTTTCCCGGGCGTTACCGCGTTTGAATGTGAAGTGTGGGACCTGTTTGGAATCCGCTTTGAAGGTCATCCGGATTTGCGCCGGATGCTGTTGCCGGAAGATTGGGAAGGCCATCCCCTGCGCAAGGATTATCCAACGGAAGGCTATCGCTGATGCCGGTTACACTTGAGAGAGTTCCGGGCCAGGAAGAACGAGTCATCCTCAGTATGGGGCCGCAGCACCCTTCTACCCACGGCGTGCTGCGTCTGGTGCTGGAACTTGACGGGGAAACCGTAGTCCGCTCAATTTACGACATTGGTTACCTGCACACCGGCTTTGAAAAGAGCTTCGAAAAGCTGACCTATTCGCAATCCATCACCCTGACCGACCGCATGGATTACCTCGCCCCGCTCTCCAATAACCTGGGCTATTGCATGACAGTCGAGAAGCTGCTGGATCTGGAGATCCCTCCTAAAGCCCAATGGATTCGGGTGCTGCTGGCGGAGTTAACCCGCATTCAGAGCCACCTGGTGTGGCTGGGAACGCATGCCATTGACCTTGGCGCCATGTCGGTGTTCCTTTACTGCTTCCGCGAGCGCGAAGAGATTCTGAAAATTTTCGAGATGGTGAGCGGGCAGCGCATGATGACCAGCTATTTCCGCATTGGCGGCCTGGCGCTGGAACCTCCGCTCGGCTGGCTGGAACGCGTGCGTAAATTTGCTGCGACCTTCGCCGCTCGCATTGATGAATACGAGATGCTGCTCACCAGGAATCCCATCTGGCTGCGCCGCACCCAGGACGTGGGCAAAATTTCCGCCGATGACGCGGTGGCCTACAATTTAAGCGGCCCTGCCCTGCGGGCTAGCGGGGTCAACTGGGACATTCGAAAGAACCAGCCTTATACCGGATACGAGAAATTTGATTTCAAGCTTTGTGTGCGCACTGAGGGCGACGTTTACGCCCGCTACATGGTGCGGATTGCGGAAATGCGCGAGTCTCTGCGCATTGTGGAACAAGCCATGGCAGGCCTTCCCGAAGGCCCCATCAAGGCCAATGCGCCACACATCGTCATGCCCGACCGCGAGGAGATGAAGACTTCCATTGAAGCCCTCATTTACCACTTTAAGATTGTGACGGAAGGTTTTCATCCGCCGGTGGGCGAGGTGTACCACGCCATTGAATCTCCGCGTGGCGAATTGGGATTCTATGTGGTCAGTGATGGAGCTCCACGTGCCTACCGCTGCCACGTGCGGGCCCCCAGCTTTGCCAATCTGCAATCCTTGCCAAAGCTGATTGAAGGCCGCCTGATCGCGGATGTGGTTGCCTGCATCGGCAGTCTGGACATTGTGCTCGGCGAGATCGACCGTTAGAGGGTGGAATTATGCTTTCGGATCAACTGAAAGCCCTGATGGACCGTGTGATAGCGCACTACCCCGTAAAGCGCTCGGCCATTGTGCCGCTACTGCTGTTTGCCCAGGACGAAATCGGCCAGGTGACCGATGAAGCGATTGAGGAGATTGCCCGCCGCGTGGGCGTGGACCCCATTGAAGTGGTGGAGGATATCAGCTATTACTCCATGCTGCATCGGCATCCCATCGGCCGCTTTAACATTCAGGTTTGCACCAACGTCTCCTGCATGCTGCGGGGCGGCGAGGAAATTCTGGAGCACTGCACCAGGCGGCTGGGGATTGGCCACAAACAGACCACGGCCGACGGTTTGTTCTCGCTGGAAGAGGTTGAATGCCTGGGCGCGTGCTGCGGCGCTCCGGCCGCGCAGGTAAATTACGATTACTTTGAAAATTTAACTCCGGCGAAGGTGGACGAGATTATTGAACGCCTGAAGCGCAGCGCCAGGTCGTAGCCGCAGCCGTCTGCTGGATAGCGTCGGTTCAGTGCGCAGGATCCAGACCATCCCGAGTTCGAGATTATGTCAGACTACGAAAATCCGATGAAGGGCAGCCCGCTGGAAGTGAAAGTGATCAGCCGTCGTTTTGGGCTGCCCAATTCAACCTCCATCGAGGTTTTTCTGGCTAATGAAGGCTATCAGGCGCTGAAAAAGGCGTTTACCATGACGCCGGATGACATCATCAACGAAGTGAAGAACAGCGGCTTGCGCGGCCGCGGCGGCGCGGGCTTTAACACCGGCATGAAGTGGAGCTTTGTCCCAAAGCAGTCTGCCAAGCCCAAGTATGTGGTTTGCAACGCGGACGAGAGCGAGCCCGCCACCTGCAAAGACCGGCCGCTGATTGAATACGATCCGCACCAGTTGATCGAAGGCATCGTCATTGCCGGCTACGCCATCGGGTCGCATCAGGGCTACATCTACATTCGCGGCGAGTACCGTTATTTAATGAATATTCTTGACCGCGCCATTGAGGAAGCCTACGCGCGTGGCTTTCTGGGTAAGAACATTCAGGGCTCGGGCTTTGATTTTGACTTGTGCACCCATTCCGGCGCGGGCGCCTACGAATGCGGTGAAGAAACGGCGCTGCTGAACTCACTGGAGGGCCTGCGCGGTTACCCGCGTGTCAAGCCTCCCTTCCCCGCCGTGGTCGGGCTTTACGGCGGCCCAACGGTCATTAATAACGTTGAGACGCTGTCGAACGTTCCCAGCATTCTACTGAAGGGCGCGCAGTGGTACGCCGGCCTGGGCTCGCCCAAGAACGGCGGCACGCGCCTCTTTTGCCTGAGCGGCCACATTAACCGCCCCGGGGTTTACGAGCTGCCCATGGGGTTCCCGCTGCGCCGGATTATTGAAGAAGTGGGCGGAGGGATTCCGGGCGGAAAGAAATTAAAGGCGGTCATTCCCGGCGGCTCTTCCTGCCCGGTGCTGACCGCGGATGAGATTGACGTGGCCATGGACTACGACTCCGTAGCCAAGATCGGCTCCATGCTGGGCTCGGGTGGCGTGGTGATGATCAATGAAGACTCCTGCATGGTGAAACTGGCCATGCGCATTATGAAGTTTTATGCGCACGAATCCTGCGGCTGGTGCATCCCCTGCCGCGAGGGCACGGCGTGGCTTAAGTCGCTGCTGACCCGCTTCCACGGCGGCGGCGGCACGCAGCAGGATCCGGACACGGCTCTGGATGTGGCCTACAATATTCTTGGCAAAACGCTGTGCCCGCTGGGCGATGCGGCGGCGCTGCCCACGATCAGCATTTTGAAGAAGTTTCGGCACGAGTTTGAGGAGCACGTAAAGCTGGGCGCCTGCCCTTACGAGCGCCAAAATGTAGCCGTTAGCTGAGGGCAGGTTACCGGAGCGGGGGCAGCGCTATCCGTTGCACCGCACATCCGCATTTCGATAGAAAGGCGTCGATTCAAAGTTCAAGGTAGCTGCATGGCAGACCCGATCACGTTGACCATTGATGGACAGAGCGTAACGGTGCCTCCGGGGACGCTTTTGATTGAAGCCGCCAAACAAGCCGGCATCGAGATCCCCTCATTCTGCTACTACCCGGGTCTTGCGCTGCAGGGCGCGTGCCGCATGTGCCTGGTAGGCATTGAAAAGATGCCCAAGCTGCAAACCGCCTGCACCACCGTGGTGGGCAACGGCATGGTTGTTCATACCCAGAATGAGGAAGTTAAGAACGCGCGCAAGGCTATGCTGGAATTCCTGCTGACCAACCATCCCCTTGACTGCCCTGTGTGCGACAAAGGCGGCGAATGCGAGCTGCAGGACGCGGTGTTCCGCTACGGAGCTTCCGAAACCCGCTTCATGGAAAAGAAGCTGCATCACGAGGAAAAACGGTTTTCCAATCTGGTCTATTACGACTGGCCGCGCTGCATTTTGTGCTACCGCTGCATCCGCGTGTGCGATGAGGTGATCGACGTCAACGCCCTGGGCATCGGCTTTCGTGGCGCGCACAGCGAGATTATCCCGAACAACGGCGACAAGCTGGAGTGCGAAGAGTGCGGCATGTGCATTGACATCTGCCCCGTCGGCGCGCTCACCAGCGGCACTTACCGCTACAAGACCCGTCCGTGGGAAGTGACTTATACCGGCGCCATCTGCAACCACTGCGGCGACGGCTGCAAAACCACGCTTTCGGTGCGCAACAACGTGGTGATCCGCGCCAACAACCGCGACCACTCGGGAATTAACGGGGAATTTCTCTGTGTCAAGGGCCGGTTTGGGTGGGATTTTGTGAATTCTGAGCAGCGGCTGAAGGCTCCGCGTTTGCGGCGCAACGGCCAGCAGAAGGAATCGAGCTGGGAAGAAGCGTTAACACAGACCGCGGAACGCATTCAAGCCACCCTGAAGGCTCACGGGCCGGGCTCGGTAGCGGTAATCGGGTCAAACCGCACCACCAACGAAGAGAACTATCTGTTGCAGCTTTTCGCGCGTACGGTGCTGGGCACCAATCACATTGATCATCACCGCACGGCGGATTTTGCCTCCCTGACCGGCGCCCTCACCCAAGCCGGGGCTGCGGAGCGGCTGGCTTCGCTCGGCGACATCTCCAACGCGTCGAGCTTTCTGGTGATTGGCTCAGACATGACGCATCAGCACCCGCTCGCAGCGGCGGAGATCAGGAAGGCCGTCAAGCAGCGCGGCGCGCACCTGTATCTTCTGGACCACCTCGAAACCAAGATGGAGCGCCACGCCGTCTTCACCGCCCGTTTAACCGGGCCGCACGAGGCCACCGTCATTGGCTCACTGGAAGCCGGTGGCGTTCCCGAAGCAGGATGGTTTGTGGACGGCGCGCAGGCTGCGGTGCTGCAACAGAAGCTGGCAGGCGAAAAAGACACCGTCATTCTTTTTGGGGACGCGATTCGAGGAAGCGCCGTTGCCAGCCTTGTAAAATGGGCCTTGACCCTGCCCGGAACAACGCGCTTCGCAGCTTTGGGCGATTACGCCAATTCGCGCGGCGCGGCCGATATGGGTCTGCTGCCGGGTCTGTTGCCCGGCTACCAGGCGGTTGCAAATCCCGAAAGCCGGGAGCGCTTCGAAAAGCTTTGGGGCAAGCCTCTGCCTGCCGCGCCCGGCAGGAACATTCGCGCCATTCTGGAGGGTGCGCAAAGCGGAGAAATTAAGGCGCTGTTTGTGTTCGGTTCAAACCCCGTGAAGACGTTTCAATTGGAAGCCGCGGCGCTGGGCAAGCTGGAATTTCTCTTTGTGGCCGAGTTGTTTGAAACGGAAACCACCGCCCTGGCGGACGTTGTTGTTCCGGCGGCAAGCTTTGCGGAAAAAATGGGCACGGTCACCAACACGTACGGTCAGGTTCAGGCCGTAAAGAAGACCATGCGGCTGGCTGAAACGCGCAGCGATCTTGAGATTCTGCTGGCTCTGGCAAGGCAGTTGGGCGCCGGCTGGACCTGCAAGAACGCGGACGATGTGCTGCGCGAAATTATCGCCCACGTGCCGGGTTATGCGATCTCGTTTCCCAATCTGCTGCTCGGCAAGGCCATCACGGTTCGCCCGCAGGGCGAAACACCGGCGCTTGAGAGCGACGATTTGGTCTTCTCCGCCAAAGACACGCTGTTCACTTCCGGTTCGCTCAGCCGGCATAGCTGGGCCTTGAATTCAGTTCCTGAATCGAAACAACCGTATGGGCACATCTTCTGATTTGCTCTTTTTGGCGATCGTCACCCTGGTTAAAGTGGCGCTGATTCTCTTTGTGCTGCTCACAGCCATCGCCTACCTCACCTGGCTGGAGCGCAAGGTGATCGCGCACATCCAGGCGCGCTGGGGACCGTATCGCGTGGGCCCACACGGCCTGCTGCAGCCTTTGGCCGACGGCTTAAAGTTCATGTTCAAGGAGGATATGACTCCGGATAACGTGGACAAGCCGATCTACTGGGCGTCGCCCTTACTGGCCTTTGTTCTGGCCTTCTTATCGTTTGCCGTGATCCCGTTCGGCGAATCGTTCCAGCTTTTCGGCCACACCATTGAAATGCAGGTGACCGACCTGAACGTGGGTCTGCTCTTTGTGCTGGCGGTGACTTCGCTGGGGGTTTACAGTATTGCCCTGGCTGGATGGTCCTCAAACAGCAAGTACCCGCTGCTGGGCGGTCTGCGATCCTCGGCACAAATGATCAGTTACGAGCTCTCGCTGGGACTGGCGCTGGTGGGCGCTCTCATGCTTTCCGGCTCGCTCAGCCTGCGCAACATTGTGGAGTCGCAACGCGGCTTCTGGCACATTGGCGGCGTGGCGGTGCTGCCACACTGGAATTTCTTTCTGCAGCCCATCGGCTTCCTGGTCTATTTCACCGCCGCCATTGCGGAAACCAACCGCGTTCCCTTTGATCTGCCGGAAGGGGAAACTGAGCTGGTGGCCGGGTTCCACACCGAATACAGCAGCTTTAAATTCGCTTTCTTCTTTATGGCCGAATACGCCAACATGATCACCGTTTCCAGCATCGCCACCCTGCTCTTTTTTGGCGGCTGGCTGGGGCCGGTGTTCGGTCCGGCGCCGGTGCGCATCCTGCTGCCGGTGTTCTGGTTTGCGCTGAAGGTTTTTGCATTCCTCTTTTTCTATATCTGGATGCGCGGCACGTTGCCCCGCTTCCGCTACGACCAGTTGATGGCCTTCGGATGGAAGTTCCTTTTCCCGGTCGCCCTGCTCAACATTCTGGCGACCAGCTTTGTGGTAACCTGGCTCACGGCATAACCCATGGACGTCGTTTTCTACATCGCATCGGCCGTTGCTATCATCGCCGCGCTCAACGTTGTGTTCCAGCGCACACCGGCATACAGCGCGCTTTCCATGCTGGTTGTGCTCACCTCTCTGGCGGTCCTGTACCTGCTTCTGGGCGCGGAGTTCATCGCCGTGATCCAGGTCATCGTTTACGCGGGCGCCATCATGGTGCTGTTTGTGCTTGTCATCATGCTGCTCAACGCGCAGCGTGAAACCCCAAGCTTTGGCAGCCGCCTGGCGCAGTGGGCCTGGCAGCCCCTGCTCGTCATCTTTATATTTGAGATTGTTTTTGCCCTTTGGCGCCACTATTCACCGCTCGCTGCTCCACTGGCCGCCATTCCCGGCTCGCCGCATGCGATTGGCGAATTGCTTTTCCACACCTACGTGTTGCCTTTCGAGGTCACTTCAGTGCTGATTATTGTTGCGATTTTGGGAGCCGTTGTACTGGCCAAGAAGGACTTTTAGCAGCATGATTCCACTTCCACACGTTCTTGCGGTCAGCGCGGTGCTGTTCGGCCTGGGCGCTACAGGGTTCCTGGTGCGCCGCAATATCATTACCATCTTTATGTGCATTGAGCTCATGCTCAACGCCGTCAACCTGGCGTTTGTCGCCTTTGCCCGCCAGCACGGCCAGCTTGACGGCCAGTTGTTCGTTTTCTTTGTGATTGTTGTGGCTGCCGCGGAGGCGGCCGTCGGCCTGGCGATCATCATTGCGCACCAGCGCAACCGCCAGTCGCTGAACATTGATGATGTGGATACGATGAAGCTTTAACGCGCCTGGACCATCCGCTGCTGCCCCGCGGCTTGCCCCGGCACACTGACTATGCATACGCTATTACCGCTCATTCTGATTCCACCGCTGGCAGGAGCCGCTGTTAACGGGATTTTCGGACGCCGTTTTTCCAGGGCTCTGGTGGGCGCCATTGCCATCGCCTGCTCCGGTCTGGCCATGGTGTTTGCACTCCTCGCGGCCTGGACGTATTCCCACAGCGCCTTCAACGCCGCGGTTTTCACGCACGATTACTTTACCTGGATCCAGGCGGGAGCTTTCCGCGCCGGCTTCCTGCTTTATTACGATCGCCTGACGCTGGTGATGACGTGCACCGTGACCGTGGTCGCCTTTCTCATCCACATTTACTCCACCGGTTACATGGCGCATGAAGGCGGCTTTTACCGCTTCTTCACCTACCTGAACCTGTTCCTCTTCATGATGCTCACGCTGGTGCTGGCCGGCAACTATCCTCTCATGTTCGTGGGCTGGGAGGGCGTTGGGCTCTGCTCCTATCTGCTGATTGGATTCTATTTCACCAAAAAGTCGGCTGCAGACGCGGGCAAGAAAGCGTTTGTCACCACGCGCATCGGCGACGTGGGCTTTACACTGGCTGTGGCGTTGCTCTTCTGGAATTTCCACACCGTGGATTTCTCCCAGCTTTTTCCCGCCGTGGCCGGCCTGCAAAGCGGTGAGATGCACTCCGTTCTGTTTGCCGCGGGCTTGCTGCTGTTTCTTGGCGCCGCCGGCAAATCCGCGCAAATTCCCCTTTACGTCTGGCTGCCCGACGCCATGGAAGGCCCCACGCCGGTCAGCGCCCTTATCCACGCCGCCACCATGGTTACGGCGGGTGTTTATCTGGTGGCGCGCTCCAGTGTCATTTTTGCCCACGCCCCTCAAGCGCTGGAAACGGTGGCCATCATCGGCTGCGTCACCGCTTTCTTTGCGGCCACGATTGCGCTTACCCAGAATGACCTGAAGCGCATGCTGGCCTACTCCACCATCAGCCAGTTGGGGTACATGTTTCTGGGCTGCGGCGCCGGCCTGTTTGCCACCGGCGTTTTCCACCTGATGACCCACGCCGCCTTCAAGTCCCTGCTGTTTCTTGCCGCCGGCAGCGTAATGCACGCCATGAGCGGCGAGCTCGACATGCGCAAAATGGGCGGCCTGCGCGCCAGGCTGAAAACCACCTATTGGACGTTCCTGATCGCCACGCTGGCCATCAGCGGCGTACCGGGCCTGGCGGGCTTTTTCAGCAAGGACGAAATTTTATCCGCCGCGTTCAGCGGCCCGCTCGGGCGGCCCTGGCTTTGGGCGCTGGCCACGCTCACCGCCGGCATGACGGCCTTCTATATGTTCCGCGGCCTGTTCATGACCTTTCACGGCGAGTCGCGCGTGCCTCACGAGCTGGAGCACCACGTGCACGAGAGCCCTGGCGTCATGACCCGTCCGCTCATGGTGCTGGCCCTGTTTTCCATCATCGCCGGCTACGTCAGCATCCCCGCTCCGCTCGGCGGCGGCGAAGGCTTTGACAAGTACCTGGCCCCGGTATTTGAAAACTCGGAGGCGTTCCTGCGCTCCACCGCCGTTCACCCGGCGCAAACGGGCGTCAGCGGCCTGCTTCTCATGGTCATTTCCATGTGTGTTGCCGGCTTGGGCATTCTGCTGGCCTGGTGGCTCTACCTGAAGTCGCCGGCCCTGCCCGAAAAAATGGCCGCATCCTTCAGCGGCTTTTACCGCGTGCTGGTCAACAAGTATTACGTGGATGAATTCCTGAACGCGACTCTGGTCAACCCCATGCGCGTCATTTCGGATAAGGTCCTGTGGCGCGTCACCGATGCGGGACTGATTGACGGCGTTTTGGTGAACGGTACAGGGGCCGCCACGGCGGGAGTCGGCGCCATTCTCCGGCGGCTGCAATCCGGAAATCTGCGCAGCTACGCGGCCTGGGTGCTGCTGGGCGCGCTGTGCTGGCTGGGCTACGTTCTGCTGTGGCGCGCCTGATCGTTAATGCTGTTCGCAAACAAAAACCATGACCTGGCTCTTGAATCCACTAACGCTCGTCACCTTCCTGCCGCTGGCCGGCGCCATCCTGATCGGCCTCATGCGGCGCGAATCCGCCGTCATGATCCGCTGGGCGGCGCTCATCACCTCCCTGGTTGTTTTTCTGCTGGCGGTCAGGCTGTTTCTGCAATTTGATCCTCACCTGCCCGGCATGCAGTTTGTGGCCCAGGCGCAGTGGATTGAGCATCCACCCATCACTTACCACGTGGGCGCGGACGGCCTGAGCGTGCTCATGATCCTGCTCACGGCTTTTCTTACCCCGCTCTCCATCCTGGTCTCATGGCGCAGCATCAACCAGCGGGTCAAGGAGTTCTTCCTCTTCCTGCTGGTGCTTGAGGCCGCCATGATCGGCGTGTTCGTCGCCCTTGACCTGTTCCTGTTCTTCATCTTCTGGGAAGCCATGCTGATCCCCATGTATTTCCTGATCGGCATGTGGGGCCACGAGCGGCGCATTTACGCGGCCATCAAATTCATGCTCTATACCATGGCCGGCTCGGCCCTGATGATGGTAGCCATTCTTTACCTTTACAGCGCATCCGGCTCGTTTGACCTGGCCACCATTCAGGACCAGATCAACACCGGCGCTCTCGTTCTGGCGCCGCACACCGAAGCGCTGCTCTTCCTGGCCTTCTTTGTGGCCTTTGCCATCAAGGTGCCGCTCTTCCCGTTCCACACCTGGCTGCCGGACGCTCACGTGGAGGCGCCTACGGCGGGCAGCGTGATTCTGGCCGGCGTCATGCTGAAAATGGGCGGCTACGGCATTCTGCGTTTTTGCCTGCCGCTGTTCCCTCACGCCGCGCATCAGTACGCCGGCGCCATCAGCGTGCTGGCTATAATTGGCATCATCTACGGCGCGCTGGTCGCCATGGTGCAGCCCGACCTGAAAAAGCTGGTGGCCTATTCCTCGGTCGCCCACCTGGGCTTTGTGGTGCTGGGCATTTTTGCCTTTAACATGATGGGCATTGAGGGCGCCATCTACCAGATGGCCAACCACGGCGTTTCAACCGGCGCGCTCTTCATTCTGGTGGGGATGCTCTATGACCGCCGTCACACGCGCCTGATCAAGGAATTTGGCGGCCTGGCCACGGTGATTCCCGTGTTCTCAGCCTTTTTTGTGATTGTCTCGCTTTCGTCGCTGGGCTTGCCGTTGCTCAACGGCTTCGTGGGCGAGTTCCTCATCATCCTCGGAGCGTTCCACGCCAGCATGGTGTACGGCGCGCTGGCCGCGGTGGGAGTGGTGCTGGCCGCGGTCTATCTGCTGTGGATGGTGCAGAGGGTTTTCTACGGCGAGATCACGGTGGAAAAGAACCGCGACCTGCCCGATTGCGACCGGCGCGAAAAACTTATCCTGGTGGTTGCGGTTGCGGTCATCATCTGGATGGGCGTTTACCCGCAGCCCTTCCTGCGCCGCCTGGATGCCTCCGCAACCCAGATCGTTGAGCGCATGCAGCCGGCCAATGCATCCTTTGCGCTCAAAGCGCAATCTCCGCGTCCGGAGAGTAACCGATAATGACGTTCAACCCCGCTGATCTGATTCGCGTGCTTCCTGAAACGGTGCTCACCGTTTTTGCGCTGCTGGTTATGCTGCTGGATCCTTTTTTGCCAGAGGAGAGAAAAGGAATTCTGGGCTATCACGCTCTGGCCGGCGTCATCGTGGCCGGCGCCGCCACCTTTGCCACCGCAGCCAACCTGGGTCCGGCGTTTGGCGGCCTGATGGCTGCCGATCACTTCAGCGTCTACTTTACCTCGCTCCTGCTGCTGGTGGCTGGCCTTACCATTCTCGGCTCCATCCAGTACCTGGAGCGCGACCGCCTGAGCCACGGCGAGTTCTACGCGCTGCTGCTGCTGGCCACGGCCGGCGGCTGCTTTATGGCCGGGTCCACCGAATTGATCATGATCTTTATCGCGCTGGAAATCTCCTCGGTGGCTTCCTACGTTCTGGCGGGCTATCGCCGCAACGAAAACGCTTCCAACGAATCAGCGCTCAAGTATTTTCTGCTCGGCTCGTTTGCCACCGCGTTTTTCCTCTACGGCGTGGCCTTTGTTTACGGCCTTACCGGCTCAACCCGCCTTACCGTCATCAGCGCCCGCCTGCAGGATCCTGACGCGCACTCCACGCTGCTCTGGATGGCGCTTATCTTCATGTTCGTTGGCCTGGCGTTTAAGGTTTCCATCGCTCCCTTCCAGGTGTGGACGCCGGATGTTTACCAGGGTGCGCCCACGCCGGTCACGGCCTTTCTTTCCGTGGCGCCCAAAGCCGCTGCTTTCGCAGTTCTGGTGCGCATTCTGCTGGGCGCCATGACCCCGGCGGGCAATATTGTCTTCTGGCTGCTGTGGATTTCCGCCGCCCTTACCATGACGGTGGGCAATCTGGCGGCGATCTGGCAATCCAACATCAAACGCATGCTGGCCTATTCGGCTATTGCCCACGCCGGTTACGTGATGGTGGGAATTGCGGCGGCCTGGCAGGGGGACTCGGCGGGCGCCAGCCCGGTGCTGTTCTATCTGGCGGCTTACGCACTGATGAACGTGGGTGTTTTTGTGCTGATCGCGCACCTGGGCGGCAGCGGCGAAAAACGCAATTCCATTGACGATTATGTGGGCCTGGCCCATCACCGCCCCGGCGTGGCGGCGGTGCTGGCGGTTTTTCTGCTGTCGCTGGCGGGCTTTCCCACCACGGCCGGCTTCTTCGCCAAGTTCTACGTGTTCCGCTCCGCCGTGCACGTCCACCTGATCTGGCTTACGGTGATCGCGGTTTTAAACAGCGTGGCCAGCGTTTACTTCTACCTGCGCTTGCTGGTGGCCATGTACATGCGTGAGGGCGAAACCAAGGCTTCAACCGCCGCGGTGCCCTGGTCACTGGGCGTGGCGCTGGCGGTGAGCGTGGTGGGCATTTTCTACATCGGCCTTTTCCCCAACCTGCTGCTGGCGATTGCGCACGGCGCGTCGATTCCCCTGCCCTGAGACGCAGGAGCATCACGCCTCCACCGGGCTTCAGCCTCCGCGGCAGTCCCGCCGCCTGGCGCTGGTCTAAATAATTTCGCTCTTCCGGGGCTTCCTAATCTTTCCTTTCGAATCCGCCATCCCGGCGCTTCGCGCAAAATGACGCGGCCGGTTTGCCAGCCCTGGCGGACTCATTCCAAAATCTTCAACCGCCGCGCCAAGGATGAGCGCGCTACGCCATACGGGTCCACTCGGCGCTGAATCGAGCGGAACTCTTCGAGGCGCGGATAAGTAGCCGCAAAGTGTTCGGCGCTCATTGTGGAATCCTTTGCCAGGTATGCCCTGCCTCCCCACTCCGCCACCAAGCCATCCAGGCGCTGTAAAAATGCGGCCAGGCCGGAATCACAGGGTATATCCAGGGCCAGCGTATATCCCGGCATGGGAAAGGAGAACAATCCGCCGCTCGCTTCACCCAGGCGCTTCAGCACCGCCAGGAACGAGGCGCGGCGCGTCTCCGCAAAGCGCTCCAGCAGCGTGGCAACGCCCTGGCGGGCCGTGGCGTGGGGCAATACCACCTGATACTGCACAAAGCCGCGGCGGCCATACATCCGGTTCCAGCGCCGCAGGCGGTCGAGAGGGTAGAAAAAGCTTTCAAAATCCACCAGCATACCCAGGCCACCGGCGTGCCCGTGATAGTAAGCACGGTTAAATGCGCTTACGGTGGAATGGCTCAAAGCCCACGCCGGAAAATCGAAGGGCACGCTCAGCTTCGCGCGGCGCGGCCATGCCAGCGGCTTGCGGCGGTGCGATTCCACCTGCCCCGCCGCGGCATGGCGGGCCTGCATCAAAACCCCGCGCCCCAGGCGCCCGCCGCGCGCCGTGGCGTCAACCCAGGCCACGGAGTATTCAAATTGATCGTCGGAGCGCTCCATGGCCTTCCAAAGCGCTTCCAGCCCCGCCGCCCGCACGCAATCCATCAGCACCCAGGCCGAGTCCACGCGCCGCAGCCGCATGCGGGCGCGCAGTATGGAGCCGGTCAGCCCCATGCCTCCCGCCGTTGCCCAAAACACATCCGGATGGTCTTCGCGCGAGCAGCGCAGCAACTGGCCGCCCGGCGTCAACAGGTCCAGCCAATCCACAAAGTTGGTAAAACTGCCGTCGCGATGGTGATTCTTGCCGTGTACATCGGCGGCAATGGCGCCGCCCACGGTCACAAACTGCGTGCCGGGTGTAACGGGAAGAAAAAAGCCGCGCGGCAAAAACGTCTGGACGATGTCCGCCAGGCTGGCGCCCGCTTCGCATTCCAGCGCGCCGCTCGCTGCTTCAAACGCCAGCAGGCGGTTCAGGTGGGTCTGGTCAATCACCGCGCCATCGCGGTTCAACGCCGCGTCGCCGTAACTGCGCCCCAAGCCCCGGCTGATGGCTCCCTGTAGCCCCGGATTCGCCCAGATCGCGGCGACCTCGGCCACTTTTTCCGGCCGGTAAACGCGCGCGGGCTCGGTGGGAAAGCGTCCCCATCCGGAAAGCACTCGCGTAACCGAACCTGGCCCTGGCATGGAGTGGGAAGGAAAGGTCAGAAATAAATAATCAGCACGATCGCGGCCGCCCACATCAGCACGGAGGAGAGCAGCACACGATCGCTGAAAAGCATTCGCGTGGGATTGCCTCCCTGCTCGCGCTGGTGGACAAGATAAAGGTAGCGGAAGATTCCAAAAATCACAAACGGAATGGTCAGTTCCAGGTGGCGGCCCGGAAATTTGGCGCGCGCATCGGCGGAAAAGGTGTAGAGCGCATACGACATGACGGTGGAGGCCGTCACAATGGCGATCAACTGGTCAAGGAAATAAGGCGAGTAATGCTCCAGCGTGGCGCGGTGCAGCGCGGATTGGCCGCCCATCAGCACCAGCTCATGGCGGCGCTTGCTGAGCGCCAGAAAAAGCGCCAGCAGCGTGGTGCAGATGATGAGCCACGAAGAAATTTCCACGTGAATCACCAGCCCGCCCGCCAGCACCCGCAGCACAAATCCCGCTGAGATCAGGAAAACGTCCACCAGCATCACGCGCTTCAGCCATGCCGAATAGAGCAGGTTAATCGCCGCATAGACCGCTACCACAAGCAGCAGGGTGCGGTCAAGCCAGGCGCTGGCGGCAAAGGCCAGCCCCCCCATCGCCGCGGCGGCAGCCACAGCCGCGGCTTCCGGCAGGGCGCCACTGGCCACCGGGCGCAGCCGCTTTACAGGATGCAGGCGGTCTTCCGCCGCATCGAAAACGTCGTTTACCAGGTAAACCGCGCCTGAAGCGAAGCAGAACACCAGCGCCGCCCCGGAAACCATCAGCAGATCGTGCACATTGGAAAGATGGCGGGAAAAAAGCAGGGCGGCAAACACAAAGCCGTTCTTAACCCATTGTCCGGGCCGCACGGCCTGGAACAGCGCGCCGCTCTGGGAGAGCGCGCGCGAACCGGCAGGAACCGCCTGGCTTGTAATGGCCGACTGCAATCGCAAATCACTCACCCGGTGGCATCCCTGGCCGCGCTTCCCGCGACCTGCCTTGACAGTGTAATTATCGGCTTTTCAAAATACAAACGTGAAAACCGGGGTGCGGCCCCTTAACCACCCTCGTTCCGCGGGCGCACTTCATCCCAAAGGGAGAGGACTTGGAGTTTCCACATTTCTTTGACGCCGTCAGAGTCGTCAGCGGCAAAGCCGCAAGGCGGCGCAAGCTGGTGAAATCCATCGGCAATCGGGCGGCAAGGCAACGCATGCGAGCAATGCGCTGGCTATTTCTTTCTGCGGCGGGCTGGGCGTTTAGCTTCCTGGCGTTGAGCGGCGCGAAGCAGCTTGCTGGACTCCGCGGCAATCAGGTCGCCCATTCTGGTGGTGCTCAGCGGTCTGCCGCGTCCTGGCATTTCCGCGGTGCGGTTCCCGCGCTTCAGCACCTTTTCAATAGCGCCCTCAATGGCGAGGGCAACCGCTTCCTGGCGGAAAGTGTAGCGCATCATCAAGGCGGTGGAAGCGATGGTGGCGATGGGGTTTGCACGGTTGCGGCCCGCCAGGTCCGGCGCCGAGCCGTGAATGGGTTCGTACAGAGCGGCGCTTTCGCCCAAACTGGCCGAGGGCAGCAATCCGATGGAACCGGTCAACATGGCTGCTTCGTCGCTTAAAATGTCTCCAAACATGTTATTGGTCAGGATCACGTCAAACTGCGTGGGGCGCTCAATCAACTGCATGGCGCAGTTATCCACATAAAGGTGCTTCAGCTCCACTTCCGGATAGCTGCGCGCAATCCGGGTGACCACCTCGCGCCAAAGCCGCGAAGTTTCAAGCACATTGGCTTTGTCCACGGAGGTGACTTTGCCGCGGCGCGCGCGGGCAAGCTGAAAGGCGCGATGCGCCACGCGTTCAATCTCATGCTCGCGATAGACTTCCGTGTTAACACCCATCCGCTCGCCGTTCTTGGCAAAAATGCCGCGTGGATTGCCAAAGTAAATGCCGCCCAGCAGTTCGCGGACAATCATAATGTCTGTTCCGCGAACCAACTGCGGCTTGATGGCGGAAAGATTAACCAGCGCGTCCAGCACTTTGGCAGGACGCAGATTCACGTAAAGGCCCAAACGCTGCCGAATCTGCAGCAGTCCCTGTTCCGGACGCAGATCGGGACGCTTGTTATCCCACTGCGGCCCGCCCACGGCTCCCAACAAAATGGCTTGGGCGTTGTTGCAGAACGCGATGGTTTCGGCAGGTAATGGCAGCGCGGTTGCATCCAGCGCAGCGCCGCCGATCAGGCCCATCTGGAAACGGAATTGAAAACCGCCGGGCGCCTCAATGGCTCGCAAAACCTTTACGGCCTCGGCTACAACCTCCGGCCCTATTCCATCACCGGGTAATAATGCAACGCGAAGAACTTCAGACATATGTGGACTAAGTATATGACTCAGCGCTCATGATCGCAAGCATTTTGTTGGATTTAGGGCTTCGGGGGCGATAGCGGCTGCAGATGGGCAAGGGACTTGCCGGCATCTTGCAAAACCGAGTGCAACGTAGCGAGCCGATGGGAGCCGGCGTACAAGGGTTGGAATGGACCACTGCGGCCAAATGGCAAGGTCTTGCCTTGACTTGGCTTAAGCCTATCTGAAAGCACTTTTGCGGGCCAAAACCAAAAGGCAAAATAAATCCCCGGCTTTAAGGCCGGGGATTTGCTCCTAACAGTCCGCGAGATCGTGTGCCGATCTCACTATAAACAAATTTAAGCGAACTAGTTGCTGGACTTCGACTTCTTGGCCTTCTTCGCTTTCTTTGCCTTTGCGGTCTTTGCTTTCTTGGCTTTCTTCGCCTTGTGGGGCTTGCTGGATGAAGCGTCCTGGCCGGCAGCAGGAGCTGCGGCGAACGCCGGCATAGCCAGCGTGAAAGCGAGAACTGACGTGAACAATAGAGCCATCATTTTCTTCATAGGGGGTGGAACCTCCGCTTAGATTACGTACGCCGATGAATATAGCATGCCAGTGGCCAATCTTGCCAGATCGCACTTGGAATGGTTAAACAATTTATTTTCCAAGACATACAATAAACTGGCATCCTGTCCCTTGCCTGGTCACACACCATACCCTTAAGCGACTACACCAAATGGTATATTCGGGCTACACGGGATGGGTACCCTGCCACGCCCATTGGCAGTTTGCTGAAACCGACGCGAGAGAGCTGGATGCCGCAAGGATTATTGTGAGCGCTTGACTTATGGCGACGCCGATTCGCAGTTCTTCGCCTACCAGTGTGTTGCAAAACCTGTGCCGCTCGTCATTCCGAGGAGCTGCAAGAGACGAAGAATCTCGTAGCTGCTTGATTCCGCAAAAAGCAGATCCTTCGCTTGTGCTCCGGTTGACATCCCAGGAACGCTTTTCAACAAACTGCCGGACTCGGGGTTTTCAGCAACTGATTGTGGCTTCAGCGTCAAAGCTCAGATCATTACCCACATAGCATTATTGTTATTGACAATATATCCTTAACTCTGCGATGATAAATGGTTGCATTGTGATGGCGGCGCAGTTGGCCTGATGTTGAATCCGCCATCTGCCGTCCTGCATTCGGGTGCGCCGCGCCGCCGATGTACCGATGAAGGAGTGGGGCTTTCGCCCTTTGGTATGACAGGCATTGCGCCGGTAATTTGGGAAAGTGAGAAGCGGCCTGGGCTCGCACCCAGTTGCCAAGCGGTGCATTCGGTCCAAGCTGAAGGCGTACACGGGTTAACAGGCGCCTCGGCAACCCGCGCTAATAAGGGGCGGCAGCGGCAGCGCGGATTACAGTTTCAAGGGTCGAAATTCGGCTCTAATGAAGCGCCATCAGCCGCCGCAACGCCAAGTATTAAAAATACCTGTATTTTTCATTTTTTTTACGATTCAAACCCAATCGAGATTGAAAAAAGACGACTTGCTAAAAAACAAACCCAATCGAACCCATTGTGGATAAATTTATTATTTACAATGAGATGCAAAATAACAAATTGGCAAGCCGTTTGTAATGAACAATTTATATTTTAGCGCTCATTGATGATTTTAATAATTCTTCAAAGCAAAGGTTGGGAACAATTATTAGAACATAATCAGGCGTGAAGTTTGGGCGCCGTGGGGGGGTGCGCAGTCTGAAGAATCCCGGCTTGCGGGACAATTCTCGTAACCCGGGGCTTGGCCCGTACCCGGGCCTGAGCGCTGCGAATATGATCAATCGATACGGCAAACCAGGCATGGATGGGAAAGATAACCCAGGGTGCAAACCGCGGGCGGCCTTGCCGGGAAGTGCACAGTGATTAAACGGCTGTGCTGTGACCCCCATCATTTGACGGAGTTAACTACCCATGGTAGCTTGAGGATATGAGAGGGTATGAATATAGCGAATTGCAAAGGAGGCGAGTTGACCTTAGCCGTCCTGATTTGGTTTCAAGCTGAGGCCGGGCAAATACTTGCCAACACGGGTATTGTTGCAAGGCTTGTGCTTTTGCTTCTCCTGTTTTTCTCCGTTTTTTCGTGGGCAATCATCTTCCGGAAATACCGCAGTTTTAAGGCCGCCAGGCAGCATTCCATTGATTTCCTCAGAATTTTCCGGCAGAGCAAGAAGCTTTCGGATATTCGCGCGGCCAGCGAATCGCTGAAGGGCAGCCCGTTAGCCGAGGTGTTTTTGGCCGGCTACCGCGAGATTGAAAGCCAGGCGGTCTACAGCGAAAACCCGGGCAAGGCCCGTATTCGCAGCCTGGCGGCGGTGCAGCGCGCCCTGCAAATGTCAGCTTCAGCGGAACTGACCCGCCTGGAGCGGTGGCTAAGCTGGCTGGCAACCACCGGAGGCGTTACGCCCTTTGTCGGGCTGTTTGGAACGGTATGGGGAATTATTGATGCGTTTCAAGGCCTGGGCGTGGCGGGTACGGCCTCGTTGCGCAGCGTCGCTCCCGGAATTTCCGAGGCGCTGGTTACCACGGCGGCCGGCCTTTTTGCGGCTATCCCCGCTGTGATTGCCTACAATCAGTTCGTGCAACGCGTCAAGGAATTCGGCTCCATGATGGACGATTTCGGGCTTGAGTTTTTGAATATGACCGAACGCTTTTTCACCTAACCATCGCGCGCAGCCGGCTGCAACCTGGCTGTGCGCCGAGGATTGTAAGCGATGGCCTTTACCTCCGCCTCGGGCAAAACCAATACTTCGCTTTCCGAGATCAACATCACGCCGTTGGTTGATGTGGTGTTGGTGCTGCTGGTGATCTTTATGCTGACCGCGCCTATTCTTGAATCGGGCATTGAAGTGGACCTGCCCAAGACGCGCACCGTCAAGGTTGTGAGCAGTGAGAAAGTGGTGATCACCATCGACAAAAGGCAGAACCTGTATGTGGGCAACGATCCGGTAAACATCAACGCCCTGGGGCAGAACATCAAAGACAAATTGAAGGGTTCTCCTGATGCCCCGGTCTACGTCCGGGCGGACCGCATAGTGCCCTTTGAGACCATAGCGGCGGTGTTTGACGCTTTGAAACAGGCCAATATCACCAACATCAGTATCGTGACCACACCGCTTCACACCAAGTAATGCGCGCGGTGCGCGCCAGGGCGGCCACCTGGCAAGGTAACAACAGGCATGGCGACAGCAGCTTTCCCCATCGAGATGAACCACCGCGAAACGCTGGGCGGCGGGCTGGTAGCCTCGCTGGTGATGCACGCCTTGATTTTTGTGTTTGCCGTCGCATGGACAATGATCGGCTTTCGAGGCGGCTCACACTGGGGCAGTACCATCAACGTAGGCAGCGCCACGCATGTGAAGGCGGTCTCTGCTTTGCCGGGTGTTCCGTTGCCCACCCCGGCCCTGACCACGCAGAACACCCTGGTGACAGAAAGCCAGGGCCTGCACCAGCCGCAGCCACACACTCCGCCGCCCCCGGAACCCAAGGCGGAGGAGATTCAGAAGTTCAAAGACACGGTAAAAGCCCAAAAGCCGCTGCGCATTAACAAGCGCATCCAGAAGCAGGTGCAACCCGAGGCGGCTAACGCCATCCCCACCGGAGCAGGCGGCCGCCCCGCCATGAATTATGGATATAACGTGGCGGCCAGTGGTAACCAGTTCACTTTTGGCGACCAGGCTTTTGGCTTTCGCTACGGCTGGTATGTTGAAGCCGTAAAAACCCGCATCAGCACCAACTGGCTTTCGTCCATGCTCAATCCGTCGGTAACCCGAGGGCGCAGGGCGTATGTACAGTTTGATATAATGCGAGATGGAACGATCGCGCACGTGAAACTGAGCGGCTCGAGCGGCGATCCGGAAGCTGACCGCTCCGCAATCCGTGCTGTAGAGGCTTCGAACCCTTTGGCGCCGCTGCCCTCTGATTACCGCGGCAGCAGCATTTCCGTAAATGTATCTTTCGACCTGAGTTCACACTGACGCAACCGGTCTCCCATCAATCCCTCGGGCAAGGCTTCCGGCCTGAGGCCACTGATTTTGCGGCACCTACTTTTTTAAGGCGGGTTTCACGAAAACCATGAAAAAAATTGCAGCAATCACACTGGCCGCCAGCGCGGCACTGTTACTGGGCGGCGGGTTATATCGGGCACAAGATCAGCAGGGGATTGAAATAGAAATCAATCGCGGCCAACCTGCCGTTCGCATTGCCGTTGCCGATATGCCGGCCATGAGCACGGACCCGGCTCTGGTCAGCCTGACTCAGGAATTCAATCAGGTTCTGTGGAATGACCTGGATAACGCGGGAATCTTTCAGATGGTGAGCAAGAGTATGTACCCGGCCAAAACGCCCTCGGACCCGGGCGGCGTTGTGTTCAATCAATGGACCGATCCGCCGGCCTCTGCGCAAATGCTGGCATTCGGCAAGGTGGAAGAGATCAACGGCAACCTGGTGGTTACCGCTTACCTTTACGACGTGCGCAACCCGGGCAATCCCCAGGTTATCGGCAAGCGCTACGTGGCGACGATGAATGAGGTTTCTGATCGCCAGACCGCACACACTTTTGCGAATGAAATTATCGTTGCCCTGGGCGGCGGAATTCCCGGCATCAATCTAAGTCAAATTGCGTTTGTAAGCAAGCGTACCGGGCACGAAGAAATCTGGGTAATGGATTACGACGGTTTTAACCAGCATCCTATCACCAGCTACGGCTCGCTTTCACTTACACCCAAATGGTCGCCCCACAACAACAAGCTGGCCTTCACAACGTATGCCAGCAGCACGCCGCAGATCACGATCTATTCTTTTGAGATTCACCGCCTGCTTCCCTTCCCGCATTACAAGGGTCTAAACACAACGCCGGCTTGGTCTCCCGACGGACAGAAGATTGCTTTCTGCTCCAGCATGGGCGGCGATCCGGAGATTTACCTGGCGAATCCGAACGGCACCGCGCTGCAGCGGCTTACTTTTTCAACCGGCGTGGATATTTCGCCAGTGTGGAATCCGAAAACGGGTAACGAGCTGGCTTTTGTTTCAGACCGCAGCGGTTCACCACAGATCTACATCATGAACGCGGACGGCAGCAATCTGCGCCGCCTGATTACCGGCGGCGGCGATGCCAACTCACCTTCATGGTCGCCCAACGGATCTCTGATCGCCTTTTCCTGGCGGGTTACGGACACCGGCACCTACGACGTCTACGTGGTGGAAATCGCTTCCGGCCGCATCATCCAACTGACGCACGATGCGGGCCGCAATGAACACCCTTCCTGGTCTCCTGACGGGCGCCACCTGGTCTTTGAATCCACGCGCGGCGGCTCAAAACAGGTTTGGATGATGCTTGCAGACGGCACGAACCCCAAGCAGTTGACGACGGTGGGAACGAATTGGAATCCGAGCTGGTCGAATTGAAGGCGCGACACAAAAAACGTGAGAAAGTGCTTTTTCCTTGGGAATTCTGCAAATTTCGAGTATTGTGATACGTTCTCGATTGATGGGAATCCGGCTGTTAATCAGAAAGGCATCACGCATACAATCGCCCAAGTCCATTGGCTCGGCGTAAGTAGATAAGGGGGGCTCTCGACCCGGAAAATGTGGGTTCGCATGTGGAATGGAGTTGTCGTGGGTTTCCTTTCAACGTAAGTGCTTTAAGTTTCTATGGTTTTCATGGTAGCATAGCAGGGAAGCAAGGAAGCCAGGCCTTGTTGCGGTTCAATGGGTTTGTAAGTTCAGTAATGATGTGCGTGCAAGACCGAAGCCATCACCAGTAAAGAGAATTCTTACCGACTGAGGAGGAGAGATAATGCCAAAACGAAAACGCGTTGCCGCTGTGTTTATCGGTCTGCTGGGAGTAGTATTGTTGGCTGGCGCCTGCCACAAGAAAAAGATTGCCGCGCCGCCCCCGCC
>VFSW01000518.1_pt1 | contig 56925 bp, 42 predicted proteins | sample 5358111 | NCBI WGS metagenome assembly VFSW01 (sample SAMN11554181, study PRJNA540505) | mine drainage metagenome | isolation source: sediment from site ElyBrook_90M | place: USA: Ely Copper Mine, Vershire, VT | collected 2017
CATCACCGTATGATTGTGTTGTAGCATTACTTGTAGCGTTTGTTGCTGGTTGATTAGCATTTTGTTTTGAGAAACATTTTCAATCTGCCAGAAACCGTTCTGCCAGCTGATAATAGCATGCCGCCTGGAAACTTTTGGATCGAGTATGACGATATCATTATTTGTATCGCGACCAAGCGTAATGACGGGTTTTTGTAGCCGAATGGTTTTATCTACCATTGGCCCACTAAGAAAGCGCACTGCGCTTTCCGTCATCGGGCGATTATCTACTTCCATGTGTACTCCCTGAAAGATATAGATAATGATTTCAGAACCGTTATAATCTAACAACCGTACAGTATTATCGCATATTTCACCTGAGTTGGCGAGAATTTGCAATCTGTTATGTAAGACGTTTAAGCATACCACTTGTAGCATAGAGATTTTTTGTAATGAGTTCTGTTGGCTGGCATGCGTGCAGGATAGCCTTGACACTTTCTTGTAAACTGAAGAAAATGATGTGTGACAGGAGATAAACAAGGAATACTCATGTATATAGCAGACCGACAGCGCAACCAACCCTATGTGGGGCAGGCAATAGGCCCGCTCTTCGAGCAATGGTATTTGCTGCATCATCGTATGGTGCGTATTGTGACGAACCACCCAGCTTTAGCTGAACAGGTGCGCTCTTTTCTGTACTATGCAGAATTGTTGGGTGAATATACGTATACTCGTCCCGATCAACTGCCTGTGACTATGCCAGAAGAGGTCTTCTGGCAAGCGGGGCAACGCTTGCACCGTCTCGTCGCGCTAACCTGTTATCTCTTTCAAACAAATCCCACTGAACCATTTCCGCCCTCGGTTGTGCCCGTGCGCATGGCTGAGGCACAATGGGAAGAGATTAGCGGTGTCAGTGGGCCGCGTCGCGCTCGTTGGAAAGTCGGAGAGCTGCGCTACCGTGAGTATGAGGCCTATCCGGGTGTCTCAAGCCGCATCTGTTCTGTTCTCAATTATGATGACTTGTGTGCCACTCTCTATCTCGAAGATGTGGCAGCCTGTGCTTCCTGGTTTACCATGCGCTTTGTGTTCTACATGGTTGTTGGCGCATTACTGGCATCAAACGGATACGAGGTTGTGCATGCGGGAGCCATTGCGCATCAAGAAGAGGGAGCCTTGATTGTTGGCACGCCGGGTAGCGGGAAAAGCACGCTCGTCTTCTCTTGTTTGCTGCTTGGTATGTCATTGCTGGCTGATGATGTGTTGTTTATTGCGAAAGACGACGGGCTGGTGCGGATGTACGCCTTTCCAGAAGATATTGGCATGCGAGCCGGAGCGATAGATTTGCTCACGCATGCGACGACGATGCCCGCATTGACGAAAGATGAGCGCGCTAAACGCTATTTGGCGGTGCAAGAGCATTTTCGTCAGCAAGTCATGGCTTCTTGCCCGGTGCGTGCCTTACTTTTTGTCGATGCAAAAAGTCGGGCTGAACATTTTCGCGTTGAGCCAATTTCGCAGGCACTGGCGGTATCGCTTCTGGTCAGAGAATATATCTCACACCAACGGCTACAAGAGGATGAAATACAAGAAGTGTTTGCTCTTTTTAGTGATATGGCGCAACAGGCGCGCTCGTATCGTCTCTGGCTCACGCCAAATACGCAAGAGAATGCTGAACAGGTGCGTCGTTTGCTTGCACAAGAGGCGTGAGCCGCTCTTTACATGCGTCCATAGCTGTTATAGAGATGCCAGTAGACACCATGCTGTTTCAGAAGTTCGTCATGTGTGCCATATTCGGCAATACATCCCTGGTCAATTACCACAATACAATCAGCATGGCGGATAGTGCTAAGACGATGAGCGATAATGAACGTCGTGCGGCCTTTGGTGAGTCGCTTCAGTGCCTGTTGGATCAGAGCTTCTGATTCATTATCGAGTGCGGACGATGGTTCATCCATAATCAAAATACTGGGTTGGCGGAGAAACATACGCGCAATCGAGAGACGTTGGCGTTGTCCATTCGAGAGACTCTGTCCGCGCTCCTTCAAAACCGTTTTGAAGCCGAGTGGTTGTGCGTCGATAAAGTCAAGGATATTGGCGTTGTGTGCGGCCTCACGTAATTCTGCCAGCGATACTTTGCGTAGCAAGCCAAAAGTCAGGTTCTCTTCTATCGTGCCGCTAAAAAGTGAATCGTCTTGTAAGATGACGCCAAACTGTTTGCGCAAGCTTTCGATTTTGAGATCGCGCAGATCGTGACCATCGATACTGATCTGTCCACTGTCAGGCTGATAAAAGCGCATGAGTAGATTGGCAATTGTCGTTTTGCCAGCACCGCTGCGCCCCACCAGGGCAATGGTTGTACCCGGGGCAACGGTGAGATTAATGTTATGCAGAACTTCGATGGTGGGCGTATAGGAGAACGTGACGTTTTCAAACGAAATTTGTCCATGCACTTGCTCAATCTCGATGCCTTTTTCTGCGTCTGCCTCAACAGGATGATTTAAGATTTCAAAAAGGCGGTCAATTGCCACTGTAGCTGCTTGGATTTGCTGATTAATGCCATTGAGCGTGGTCACGGGTGTGGAAAGTTCGCGCAAAATGAGTACGAAGGCAGCGAGTTGGCCGGCAGTCATTGCGCCTGTGAGTACGAGATAACCACCGAAGCTAAGAATGCCGATGACACTGATCGATTGTACAATGCCGATCACCAGATTTGCTTGCGACTGGAACATAGTGCGTTGAAAGGCAAGCTGGTTGCTCTGAATAACCAGTTTTTTAATCCTGCGCCCAAAGCGATGTTCGGCTGCCAGTGCTTTAACCGTCTTTAAGCCGGTCAGTCCCTCGTACATGGTTCCATTCATCACGGCATAGCTTTCGAGAACCTGGCGGCTCAAGTTGCGTGTGCGACGATTGAAATAGAGGCTGACACCGAAATAGAGAGGAGCTACGCCTATTACTGCCAACGTGAGCCGCCAGTCGGTGAGGAAGAGAACGACCGCATAGATCACTGTTAAAATGGTGTTGACGGCGACATCAATCAGCATTTGTAAAACGGTTTGCTGCGCAGTGGTGATCTCGTTCAGACGGCTCAATACCTGACCGGTACTGGTCAGCCCCTGATAAAAAGAAAGCGGTAGGCGCAGCATATGGCGATAAAAGCGAAAAATGATGAGGAGATTGGCGGAACGGCTAAGTGAACCGATCACATTACGGTTAAGAAAGCGCAAACTCTCTTCTAATAAAAAGACCAGCAATAGAAAAAGGAGTGACCAGAGGAAAAGCACGATGTTCTTATTGGGGAAGACCTGGTCAATCATCAAATGAAAAACGAAAGGCATGGGTAGTGCTGTCAGGCCGACACCAACCGTGAGCAGGAACGCGGCTGCGATTTGTTTGCGAAAGGGTGTCACAAATTGGCTGAATTGTTGCCAGTCGCGCCAACTCAGTCTTTTCTCTTCAATGCGGCGTTGTTTTTCCAGACGGCGCGCATCAGCGGTACTGGCGTAGATTAGTTTTTCTGCTGTGGCAGGCAGTGTATCGGCTGCTGACGTTACGGGCGTGGCAACATTGGCCATCCGTTGTGTTGGCAAGCCACTGATATCATCATCATCTGTTTTGGCTGGTGGTTTGATTGCGAAACGCTCAGCGGTGCTGCGCAGTGTGAAATGTAGCTCAGGGTGAGGTATGTGTGCTGGCGCGTTTGTCACATGTGACAGGCTCGGTGGCGTTTCCGGGTGACTGCGTGTACGTAGTTGCTCATGTTTTAGACGGGTTGGGCGTAGGGCCGGAATATGATGTGGTGGTGGTAATTGTTCTTTGTTCATAATGGCCTGCCTACCTGTACACTAAAGAATGGATCAGTTGTGGCAGATCGGGTTTGCCACGTGCAATCTCCACTTGATAGCCTGTTGATTGTGTCGCCAGGGCGGTGAGTAGCGAAAAAAGCTGTTCTTGTGCCGTGCGTGTTGTATGCTTGCTGCTGATACTGTGTTGAACGAGGCGTTGGAGCGTGGCCGCCTGGCCCAATCGCTGCACGAGATGGGTCGTATGATCGGTGAGTGTGGGGAAGAGCAAAATACGTGGTTGTGTTATCAGGCGCATTGCTCCTGGGCGTAGCTCCTCGATAGTACAATAGCGTTTGTCGCGCATGTCAGTGGGGAGTGCGTGTAGGAATGCAAGCCTGGGTAATAGGGCAAGAGAAGGCGTGCGTACAGCTATTTCTGGCAGAATGGCGTAGATAGAGAGCGTGCTGGGATGCTGTAGGCGAAGGAGGACGAGATCATCACCGAGCAATCCATAGTTTGTGCTGGCGCAACTCAGACTCAGTGTGGTTTTACCACTGCCAGAATCGCCGGGGATGAGGATGCCGCAGTCATCATGCCCAGGTGCAGTGAGCGCGGCAGCATGATAGGGAACAAAGTCATAGCTGCGTAGCAATTCTCCAAGCGCGAGCAGAAAGACGTAGCGGCGCAAAAATGTTGCTGTGTACTGTTCTGCCCGTTCAAGCTGTATGAAAGCAGTATGGTGCTGCGGATGCAAGACGCTCAGAATTTCACCGTTACATGCTGCCTGTGGAGCGTAGTGTTGATAAAGCGCGTTGCTGTCTACGTCAGTATAGAGTGATAGCTGTGTATTGGTGACCAGTTGCAGTGTATCGTGTTGCTGTGCCTGCGCTGGTAATCGCAGCGGAAAATACTCTCGCGAGTCATAGCAGGCGATATAACAGTGTAATACTCCATGGTGTTCATTGGTAGCAGGGAAACAGGCGAGGAGTGTGTGCAGAGCGGCCTGAATGGCTGGAGCATTGGTATGGCATACAATGTGTATGTCATGAAAAAAGTAGTGTGTGGTACAAAGCTCGGCATCACTCTGTTGGGTAGAACTGAACAGGTCAGCTAGAGCCATCGCTATATAGGGAGATGACATTAGCTGGCCGGGTCTGTTTGAACGTCGACAATCAAGTGATGGGAGCGTAAGTCACTGAGCAGTTGTTCGGCATCGATACGGGCATATGCTGGCTCGACTTCGTATTGCTCACACAGTGCGGTGACAATCTGATCAATGCTGACATTGCCTTCGAGCATTTTCCAGACAAAGGTTCCTACCTGATTTAAGTTATAAGAACACCCTTCCGTTGGGTCGAGCAGAACAGCTTCGCCGGCAAGTTCACGCCACAGCACGGCACTATTTCTTTGGATAAATTGATGGTGTTGTTGCATGGAGCCTGTACAACTTCCTCTCAAACGTTCAGGTGTTGATGTCCGCCTGAACACAATAATGATAAAGATACCAGCGATTGAGACTGCGTAGCAGACGTGAGCATGCCCGCAAGCACTGGCTAAGGACGGGTAACGTTTTATGTAAGTATAGCTGATAGCGCACGCTAGCGATAGCATACCCCCCCCAACGGGCTAGTGGGGTGTGCAGCAGTATGGTTTGTTTCTTGTTGTGTGCAGGACAGAGTGCGATGACCCGTCCGACGACAGTTTCTGCTTCAAGCCAACCTGCTTGGAGTGCCCCATCACCCGATTGCAGAAGGCGTATCGTCCCCTCTTGTTGCTCACAATGTAGCAAACGATGGACCAGCAAACCTTCGGGCGTGTCAAAAGCAATAATTTCGCCATAGCGTACATCATCGGCACGGGCTGGCACAATCTGGATCGTGTCATCTTTGTTGAACAAGGGCCGCATACTCGCGCTGGCAACCCGAAAGCCGAGCGGGTGTAAAGCAGAGGTGTGTACGTTTTGACGCAATGCCTGGATGGAGAGCGAGGCAAGCAGCATCTCGCGGGTGGTAGCAGACTCTGTGGGCATCAAGACTCCTAGACTAGATAAGAAGAGAACATACGAAGGCAAAAACTCGCTGGTATATTGTCTGACTTCGTATGTTCTCACGCTATGTGTATCACGGGAAGCCTATGAAAACTAATGCTTGCCGGCGTCTCCATCCACAGAGCAGCTCATGGAATGCTTGCTGTTGGTAACATGGCAACCGCGATGACCAGATGTTGCCAGGGCAGGTGGGAGGTCGCGCAGGCGATGAACCTCAAGTTTTGGTGCTTCGTAGCGCATACGTGTGGGTTTTTGTGTCACGGTCATGAGAAAAATCCTTTCATGGTGTGTACGCTATGCACCTGTGTGGATAACGAACACTTTGAGCGTTTTGAGAAGAATAAGACTATCAGAAAGTAGCGAACGGTTGTCGATATAGCGCATGTCGAGCAGGACGCGCTCGTCATACGAGATATGCTGTCGTCCACTGATTTGCCACAAGCCAGTGATGCCTGGCTTCACCGAGAGTCGCTTGCGGGCATACTCGCTAAAACGCGGTAGCTCACTAGGGTGAATAATGCGCGGTCCAACCAGCGACATCTGGCCTAAGAAGACGTTTACCAGTTGTGGTAATTCGTCGATGCTGGTTTTACGCAGAAACCTGCCAATGCGCGTGATGCGTGGATCACCAGCGAGTTTCATATTTCTTTGGAATTTACGGAGCAATTCAGGATTTTTTGCTAGATATTCATCGGCATTAGGGATCATGGTGCGGAACTTTAAGGCATAGAAGCGACGCCCCTGCATACCGATGATTTCACGAAAGTGAAGAACGGGACCACCGTCATCAAGTTTGATACAGAGTGCGACGATCAGGAAAAGCGGTAGTAATGCGATGATACCAAGAAGTGAGAAAGAAAAATCAATACATCGTTTTAAGAAAAAATACGATGTTGGTGGCTCATAGACAATTTCAGTGCTTGGTAGAGAACCCTGTCTGGCAATTTGAGGGGCCAGTGAGTTTTCAACATGTTTTGGTAGTGCGGTCATACGTTCCATTTAGTTCTCTCTCTGTTCAGAATTTTTTTACCTCTCTTCAACCCCTCCTGTTTTTGAAGTATAGCAGCCTGCTACTGAGATATTAGTGGTGAAGGGGTTAAGAAATGATTGTAAATGTTTCGATGCGGTTGAGATTTTGCTGCATGGAACTTTTTTACCGTTGTGTAGCATTACTCCCACCGCTTGTTATGGCCTTTGCTAACGCGCACGAGTGCGCTTGCATCAAAAAATACGTTAGCCACAGTTACGCCATATCTATAAGTTCTTAGAGTGAGCTAGCCGAAAATTTGTAGTACTTTGCTACCCTAGCAGATATGTATTGTGTGCATGGTGTATAAGGTGTAGTGGTATAGTTAAGAAAAAGTCCTTTTATGTCAGTCAATCAATCTCGATAAGGAATAGATGATGCATATTTTGTTTGTCACTCCCTACGTGCCTTCGCGTATTCGCGTGCGCCCTTTTCATTTTATTCGTATGTTAGCCAGAGAGCATACGATTTCGCTGGTTGGGCTTGTCTGTGATGAGTATGAGCGTGCCCTGGCGGATGAAGTGCGCGAATATTGTGCTTCCGTCGAGCTTGTGACGCTTCCTAAGTGGCACGCGTATGCAAACTGTCTTCAAGCCCTGCCAACAACGACTCCATTGCGCGTGGCGTATTATCGCTCGGCTCAACTGGTACAGCGTATGCGGCAGGTAATTGAGCAGCAGCATATTGATGTTGTGCATGGCGAATTGATTAAAACTGTTCCAGCCTTGCGTCAATTACGTAAGCAGCAGCGTGTTCCACTGGTCTATGATGCTGTCGATTGTATCTCATCGTATTTGGAGCAACAGTGGCGTTCGGCAAAGCATCCGCTACAGAAAACATTCATTTATACTGAATTGAAGAAAATGCAGCAATATGAACCACATGTCCTCTCACAGTTTGATCAGGTGATAATCACTTCTGAATATGATCGTCGTTATTTACTACGTGCGGGTTTGTCTGAAGATCGTGTCCATGTTGTGCCAAACGGGGTAGATACCGAATATTTCACCCCCCCAATTGGGTCACGTGAGGCCGATTCGCTTGTCTTTTGTGCAAAAATGGACTATTATCCAAACGCACAAGCGATGCTCTATTTCTGTCAGGAAATATTGCCGCGCATTTGGGCGCATCGTCCGCAGGTGCGTTTGACTATTGTTGGTAATAATCCGCCGCCCGCCATACAGGCATTGAGTGTGGACAAGCGTATTCATGTCACAGGCTATGTACCAGATATTCGCCCATATTTGAGCAAGGCAAGTCTGGCCTTGGCTCCACTCCAGGTTGCGGCGGGCATGCAAAACAAAGTTTTAGAGGCGTTAGCAGCCGCAACTCCTCTAGTGGCGACTCCGGCTGCCTGTCGTGCGCTTCAACTGGAAGACGGGCGTCATCTGTTGATTGCTGATGGCGTACAACCGTATGCGGATGCGGTCTTGCGTTTACTGGCTGATCCACAGACGGCCCAACGTTTGGGAGAGCATGGGCGACATTATGTCGAGGAACGGCATAGTTGGTTGCAGTCGGTCAAGGACCTGAGCTATCTGTACCAGCAAGCAAGTCAGGCCTATCCGCACCCATTGACCCACGAAACGCTCTTGGGCCACTCGTCTTAGTGTAGTGATGAAGGGAATGGCCGATAAAAGAGAGCATATGGGAAGTGCGGTGATGCTCAGATGAGAAAGAAGAGCTAGCGAAAGGATAATTGGTTCTCGTCTTTGGTGTCTATCTGCTATGCTGTATCTATACGAGGCTTTTTCTTTAACTTTAAGAAGCTGAAGAGTGTTGAAGAATATCTTTGCTCTCTTTGTGCGATGACTATATTTTTACGACACGTTAGACTATCCGACCGATTGCGGCGGAGGTTACGTCAATGAGGAAAGTAGATACACCGATGAAAGTGCTTGTGCGTTCTCTTGTGCGTTGGTTCTGGTTATTGATTTTGAGCATTGTCATTGGCTTTATAGTGGGAAGCGTGGTCAAAGTTCTGGTTCCGGCTACCTATCAATCTGTTGCCTATGTTCAACTCAGTACGCAGGCTCGTACATCACAGGCGCAAATTATTCAGCCGATAGCTGTTTATGCAACGGATGTAACCTCTGATGCGGTACTCAACCCCGTACTATCTCGATATCCACAAATTGATCGCACGAATTTTATTGCAAAACAGCTTGTTGTGACGTATGATGCTCCTTCACAAACAGTTCAGATACAGGTAACCGTCCCAGGGGCCAAAATTTCAGCGGCTATGGCAAATCAGCTCGCGCAATTGTTAGTGGCGCAGCAAAATGCAGCGATTCAGGCTCAATATACGAAGGCGTTGCAGCTTCTGAATGCCCGTATTGCTGATGAACAGAAACAGATTAATCTCTTGAGCCAGCAGTATGACAATACGCCACCTACCAGCACTAATGTGCTGACGCAATTAGATAACCAGATTCAGCAAGAACGCACCTTGCAGAACAATGATATTGCGACGCAACAGGCATTGACAACCGAGCAAGCTCTGTATGGTAGCCCCCTTTCAATCGTGCGTTCAGCAACGGTGGCGACCAAGCCATCATCAATTATTGGTCTTATTCCAATTACTTCCGTCATGGTTGTGGTGTTTCTCGTACTTGGTATTGTCGTCGTCGCGATCATTGAGCAAAGCGCAGGACGCATCAACGAAGCGTATGGATTACAAGAGAAACTCGCTGTTCCGGTGCTAGGCACGTTGCGTTGGACAACGCCTGTTGCGTTGCAGGCTCTTTCTGCTGCGCAGACGCCATATGCAGAAGATTGTCGGATGATGCTAGCGGATGTCCTCTTTCAGGCAGAGACGGAGCATATCCACACTATCGCTTTGACGGGCACGCGCTCAGGGGCTGGAACCAGCACCATCGCGGCAGAGCTGGCCTTGTTGCTGTCTCAAAGCCAACGGCAAGTTTTGTTAATTGACGCCAATATGTATCAACCGAGTATTCATACGTTGGTTAGTGTACCGAATGAGGCTGGGCTGGCCAAAATGTTGGAAGAGGCGCGTACTGTACGCGTGAATAGTCTGGGTATTGCCAATCATAGTAGTGTTGATCTGGCTGATCGTATGATGTTAGATAATTTTATTTGTCCTACCCCTTTTCCGGGTCTCTACTTTCTCCCAGCGGGCAAGCCAAGAACGAGTCCGAGTGATCTGGTAAATATGCCGGAGATGGGACAATTTCTCAAGTGGGCCTCCCATCCCGTTGACTTTATTATTATTGATTGCCCCTCACTTGAGCATAGTGAAGCTCATGTCTTGGGAGCATTGAGTGATCAGACGATGATTGTGATCGATGCAACCAAAGATCGCTTAAAATTTGTCGCGAATAGCAAAAATGATCTGATGAATGCGGGCGTCAAGTTGTCAGGTGTGATTGTCAATAAACTGGGACGATGGATATAAACGACGAATGACGATGCAAAGACCTTCTGAAACAGCAGTTTTGCCTGCTGTTGAATCGGTACTACGTTTCATGTACGGGGATATCCAGTCTGTGCTACGTACAATGAAATTGGAAAATAGGGCGGCCCTTTTGCAGGGCTGTCTGCCTTTGCTGTTGCACGAAATTCCGGCAGACACGCTCAGGCAATGGCTTGGCGAGCAACGCTATGGGGCATTGCGAGCCTACCAACGTGCTATGAGTGTATTGAACCTCTGGAATATGATTGAGCTAGAGCAGTTACTGACCGTGTTGGCAGTGGAGCAGATTCCTATCATGCTGATGAAGGGTGTAGACCTGGCGACGAGTATTTATCCTCAGTCCGACTTGCGCTACTTTGATGATATTGATGTGATGGTGCATCCTAAAGACGTGGCACGTGTCGTTGCTGTGTTAGAGCAACAGGGCTATGCTTATCACCAGGAATATCGTTTTGAAGCTATTTCTACACAACGAGTTGGTTTTGTATATGCGAAGCCGGTTGCCGCAGGTCATATCGTTTTTGAGATACATACCGCTCCACATGTCAACGAGTTTGGCATTACATTTGATGTGGCAAGCCTTTGGCAGCATGCGAGGCCGTTGAGCATCAATGGTCTACCCGCATTGGGTATGGGCCTGGAAGATTTGTTGCTCTATCTCTGCTGGCATTATCGTTCACATACCTTTGAGCGTCTGATCTGGCTTTATGATATTGCGGTCTTGCTACGGATCGCTGGAAAAACGCTGGACTGGGACCTGCTGATGCAGCGTGCTACGCACCTGAAACTACGCGCAACGCTTAGCTATGTTTTACGTTGGTGTGAGCAGTTATTCCAGGTTGCTGTGCCTGCGGCTGCAAGCTGTATGCAGGAGACCTCACCATTGCTTGTACGCGCTTGTATTGCGCGCTGGCTCGGCACTGATACCACACAAGTACTGCGGCGCAAGGCGTCGCGTGAGCGAAAGCTCTTGCAATACTTGTTGGTGGATGATCTGTGGATGCTTGGGCTGGTGATGTGGCATGCAGTTTTTCCGACTCCGACGCATTTAGGACGCCGCTATATGGAGCATTCTCCCCTGCCCTTGCGCTTGTTTTGGGTCTATTATTTTGTGCATCCGTTTTTTGCGCTCTGGGAAGCGGTCACAACGTTTCGTCAGCGGAACGTCGTGACGCGCTAACCTTTCATGTGAGCGTGCCTGCTTAGTCTGCTCAAGATGGCAGAGAAGAGAGCGGTGTATTTACCTGCTGTTCTTGCTCTGTTGTAGCTGTTGACGTAGTAGCAGTGAGCGATTTTTCCCAGTTGGGAACATTGAGAACCAAGCCCAGGAGGATCCAGCGGTAAGATTCCTCGACGAAAGCGGCTGTCCCTCCCCCGTTGGCTGCTGAAGGAATGAAGGACGAAGTAAAAAAGCCGCCAAAGATAATCGAAACAAAATAGCCGAGGTAGGTGAGGGCGAGTGCCTTACCAAGCCCTGTTTTGGCTTGACGAAAGATTTTGAAACATATCCAGCCAACGGCCCCCATAATCCATAAAAGCGTGATGAGGCCTTGAAGGCCCATTTCGGCCAGCACTTGCAGGTATTGGTTATGGGCGATACCGACGATGTCTAGGCCATAGGTATCATCGAAGAATTGATAGTTACCGGCACCCGTGCCCATGATAGGGGCATGATACCACCAGATATTAATTGCGTCTTGCCAAATTTTCAGGCGGTCTGAACCATAGGTTTTTGAGGGGTTAAAGAAATCTGAAACCCCTGGGATCAGAATAATGAAAATCGGCACAATCAGGCAGATGACCAGAATTTTCCAGTTGCGTGTATAGATGACGACCATGGTGAGGAAGGCAAGAAAGAGACCAATCCACGACTCACGCCCAAACGTCATAATGACACCGAGGCTAAAAATAGCAGTAAGTATGCCCCAAATGATGCGTGGGGTTGTTTTGGTGGCATAGAGAGCTTGCCCCAGCGCAATACAGGCGAAAAGGACAAGGAGTGTGCCCAGTGCGCTTGACACAGAGCCAAAGACCTGTGGGCGTTTCACTCCTAAAATCACTTCTTGCGAATAGAGGCCCAGCTGGGCTGCAAATATTGTTCCTAGTGCGTAAAGTGACCCAATGATGGCATAGGCAATCAGAACCCAGCGCACGTGTTGTTCGGTACGCACAATCCCCGGGATCACGACGAGAAAGAGTGGCAATCCGATCAGTAGCATCAGTTCGGCGGCATTGACGACGTAGAGAGAAGTATTGGAGTGTGGAAATGCATACACGACCAGTGGATCGGGGAAAAAATGAGCATAGACGATTGAGACGGTTCCGATGATAATAAATGCCAGCAGTGGCGTCATTAGGGCGGGGGTGAGTAAGGGCTGACCTGATTTACGGTTTGGGAGAACTTTGAGTAGTAGCCAGATCAGTGTGACCAGGAAAAACATCATATTCCCGATATAGAGACGCGAGAGGATGCCTGAGCTACCCAGAGAAAGCGCAACACTTGGTCCAGCAACCAACAGGTAAAGTGGTAGCACGATTTCAGAGCGCACGAAAAAGAGGACCACCAGATTAATCACAATGGCTCCAATCAGGCCAATGGCTGGAAAGAGCAGTGGTTGTGCCATCAAAACGGCCAGGCCGACGGAAAGAAGCAGGTAAAAAACTAGCGTAATAGGAATAGAGGCGGGGGGTAGATTAAGACGGCTCAACAGTGCAAACCTGCGTCTTCCCTTTTCGCGTGGAATATGTGACTGCATGGTATCCCTTTCGTGAAATTTATTCTACTGCTTCCGCGTGTGTACGGTTGAGTACCAGCGCGGATGAGAGGCTAATGGTGGATAAGAGATTGCGTGCTTCAATGATGGTGCTGGTTTGGCTGTGCTGAGCATCAACGACCAGCAGTGTCATATCAGAGATTTGGGCCAGATTGGCTGCATTGGCGTCACTGAGAAACGAAGGGCCATCAAAAATAACAAGATCGACTTGATTGAAGAGCTTCTCAGGCAAACGTTGCAGGACATCGATAGGCAATGCTTCTGTTAATTTGTCCGTCGTATTCTGCGTGTTTCCTATGGAGAGCAGACTGATTTTTGCGTAAGGCGTGCGCATCGCAGGCAGAATCACTTCATGGCCAGCATCTAGCGTGGGCAGAATGTCGAGCAAGCCTTTGGTATTGGGGAGTTGAAACCAGGTATGCAAGACTGGGTTCTGTGGATTGGCATCTACCAGTAAGGTGCGCAGTCCACTTTGTGAGGCGGCTAAGGCGAGGCCAAAGGCAACAGTACTTTTGCCTTCGTGGTCGCGTGCGCTTGTCACTGTGATGGTCTGTAGGGGGCGTTCGTGTTCACTGGCCTGATAGCGCAGATGGCGGAAAAGGGCCGTGCAGGGCGAAGCCGCTTTTAAAACCTGAAGACGCCGATAACGCATCCCGGCCAAGCGTGGAATAATACCAATAATATCTGGCAAAATCACTTCGCGTTTCTTCCCGCTCAATGGGAGCTGCGTGGAGAAATTGTTTGCCAACATGACGCCACCTAAACCCATCAGTAAGCCAATTAGCGGAGAGAGGAGCAGACGCTGTGCCTGTGTGGGCGTAGTCGTAGTCACTGTAATGATCGCTGGTACACTACTGAGTAACTTGAGAACGCCATTGTTGCCCAATACCGATTGATCGATGGCAAAAAGATGTTGGCTGACCGCCTGGACCCGTTGCAGCGTTTCCTGGTACAAGCTTTCGTCCTCCGTATATACATAGGTAGATTGCAAGTGAGCGGCTGCTAATAGTTGTAGTTGCACTGCGGCAGTCTGCGCATCTAGTTTACTTTGTGCCAGCTCGCTTGTCAGTGCGGTGGTTAGTTGCTCTGCCAGTTTGGTGCGTTTGCTCTCAATCTCTTTGACGGCTGCGTTAAAGACGGCATTCGCCAGTTTGGTTGCATCCTGGATGGTTGTTCCGGCGGCTCCAAGCTGAACAATCGCAGTGCCGGCAACGGGTACAGCACTGACAAGTGGTTGTAGATCGCTCACACTGGCCCCGGGATACTGAGGGAGTATCAAGCCGAGCGTGGCGGGACTCATGAAAAGTCCTGCATAGAATGTGGTGGAGTTCGCCAGTCCAACTGCTGTATTTTGGCCTGCGGGCAGAATCACTTGTACTTGGAGCGAGGCCTGATAGCTGGGTGGTAATGGGATATCGGGTAAGAACAGGGTAACGCCCGTCGTAACGATGGTCGTTAATGCCAGAAACCAACCCCAACGTAATAAAAATTGTGTATATGTTGACCTGTTTCGTAGCCAGTGCTGCTGACTAGAAATTGCATTACTCATGACGCATTGCCATTCTTTTCCCTTTTTGCCTTGCTTAAGCGCATAGAAGAGCTACTCTCTCTAGCATACACCGCTTTTCAAAGAGAGAGCATAAACTGTTCTCTGCTATGGTACAAGTTTGCTATAGAGGGATATCTATACAGCGTTTGCACCTTCTTTACCAGATCATAACCGGTTATCTCTACCCGAGCTCTCTTTTCCCCTTTAGAATGTGAGCAGAAAGCGGAAATATGTGTCTTTCAATCGACGCATCGCTTTGGTTAGATTATTTGAGGGGGAAAACGCTCATGTCTCATATGGCAAGGCGTGCTATGGTTGCACTGGCAGCACTGACTCTGATTGGCATCGTGGGATATTTCACCTTTACCAATCTGGGCTTATTGCCTAGTTATGCTGCTCATAGCCACACGCAGGTATCGCAGGCTACCACCGGTGACTGGACCATGTTTCAAGGCGACTTGGGGCGTAGCGGCTATAATGCTGCTGAAACAACCATTACGGCTGCGACCGCAGCTAAGTTGAAGCTCCACTGGTCGCTTAAGGCGGGCGGTAGTATTTCTACGCAGGTCATTGAAGCCAATAGCATGCTCTATTGGGGTTCATGGGATGGCCTTGAGCATGCGACGAATCTGTCTGGGCAAAATGTATGGACAGCCAATCTAGGGCAAACAATTGATAGCTCGTGCGCTCCGCCAACTGTTGGTGTTGCCAGTACGGCGACGGTCTCGTCGATTACACTCAACGGTATTTCCACGCCTGTTGTGTTTGTTGGTGGTGGCAATAGCCAACTTTATGCACTCAATGCTACAACGGGTGCAATCATCTGGCAAACACCATTGGGAACGCAACCTTCACATTTTCTGTGGAGTTCTCCGCTGGTCTACAATGGCAATATCTATGAAGGTGTCTCATCCTTTGGTGACTGCCCCTTAGTCACTGGTGAAATGGTGATGCTCAATGCCACAACGGGAACGATTGAACACACTTTCGCTACCATGCCCGGTACTTGTAAAGGGGCTGGTGTGTGGGACTCGCCTACGATAGATACTGCGGCGGGAACGCTCTACTTTGGCACCTCAAACGCTGGCTCCTGCTCGAAGCCGGGTCAATACTTTTGGTCACTGATCGAGGTCAATCTGGCGGACCTCTCGCTCGTCCATTTTTGGCAATTGCCGCTCGCTGATCGCCATACTAATAGCGATTTTGGCCTGGCGGCTCCGATGCTCTTTACCGCAACGATCAATGGCAGTGTGCATAATATGCTTGGTTTGCCGAACCAGAATGGCAAATATTATGTCCTTGATCGGGCTGATATCAGTCAAGGGCCGCTCTGGGAAATACAATTGGCAACCCCTGGCCGTGGCAGTATCTCATCGAGCGCATGGGATGGCACTGCGGTTTATGCGGCAGGGACCGATACTACTATTAACGGCGTACTCTGTCAGGCCAGTGTGCGTGCACTTAATCCCGCCACTGGGGCGATTATCTGGCAAACCTGCTGGACTGCCGGACGAGCGTTAAATGCCGTTATTGCTGTCCCAGGCCTTGTGGTTGTGGGTCAAGGTAGCTATTTAAATGTCTTGGATGCCACATCGGGCCAGGTACTGTTTCGCTATAAGGATACCAATAAAGCTGCCATCTTCTACGGCGCACCTGTCATCTCCAACGGCATTTTATATGCTGGCAACGAAGATGGTACATTGTTCGCTTTTGGATTGTGAAAATAAAACGGCAGTGATACAAGCTGCTCTCTAGGAAGTGTTCTCAATGGAGAAAAAACTTTTGCGTGTTGGCATTGATCTCACGGGCATTTGGCGGCGCCCAACAGGCATTTTTCGCTACGCTGCCGAGCTGGCGAAAAGTTTATTGCTACTCAATGAGAATGCTGTTCCTGGTGAGCAGCCTGTACGCTATGTTCTCTTCTTTGCGCGCGAAGTCCACCCAGATTTTCGCGCACAAAGCAATACCTTCGAAGCAGTGATCTGTCCGACTACCAACGAACTGCTGATTAAGCAATGCTGGTTTCCTGTGGTGTTGCCCTTGCTGCATCTGGATGTGATGCATTATCCCTCATTCCCACCACCGTTTGTGCAACCCTTTGGTCCCCGCACCATCATGACACTGCACGATGCTGGCCCCTGGCGGTATGCGGAAGCGTTAACGTTGCATGGGCGGCTCTATTTTCGGACTTTACTCACACGTGGGTTGCGTAGTTGTGTGCGCGTGATAATGGTCTCTGAACATGCGCGCTCGGAGATTGGTCTCTTGTTGGGCAAGCAGTTTTTCCCAAAAATGTGTGTCGTGCCAGAAGCTGCCCAGCCTGCTTTTGCCGTGCCATGTAGTGAAGCATTCAAACAGCAGGTACGCACAAGCTATGCGTTACCTGCGTGCTATCTGCTGACAGTCGCAACGGTTGAGCCGCGCAAAAATCTCGTCACATTGCTGAAAGCATACCATCAACTGGTAGCAATACTGGGTGATGCTTGCCCTCCACTGGTGATTGTTGGGCGCAAGGGCTGGAATTTTGACGATATTCTAAGCTATATGGAAGATTTGCGCTCCCATGTGCTATTCCCTGGCCATGTCAGCGATGACGAGTTGATCGCCCTCTATCAGATGGCGGAATGTCTGGTCTTTCCTTCGCTCTATGAGGGTTTTGGCTTGCCCGTTCTGGAGGCGATGATGGCGGGTTGCCCGGTGATTACCTCTACTGTTTCCTCGTTGCCAGAAGTGGCGGGTGATGCCGCCCTGTTCGTTGATCCGCACGCGAGTGAAGAGATTGTTGAGACGATCCAGCGTGTCTTGCAAGATGCCGTCCTGCGCGCGCGCCTGATCGAAGCTGGTCGTCAGCGCGCAGCTCTATTTTCCTGGCAGACGACCGCTCGCATGACGCGAACGGTCTATCAAGATGTCGCAAACCGCTGATACTACTATGCCAGTAGCACATAGTGCGCGTTCATTTTCAACTGCTCACATGTCTCACGAGCCAGATGAATCGTTTTCAAACTATCACCGCGTTTTTTGATGAAGATGAGTGACCGTGAGATTTTTGCGGCTAATTGATGTGATGCTGCATATTCAAGGGTGGGGGCATCGACGATCACCACATCAAAAAGGGTCTGTAGGGCAGGCAATATGGTAAGGAGCGTGTCCTGCGATTGGATCGCCGTAGCTGCAAGCGGGGCAGTCGCGGGCAAGAAGAACAGGTCGGGATGAAGTGTTGTGCTAATAAATGGCAAGAGCTGTCCATCAGGCAAAGATACTTGTGCGGAGCCTGTCGCAGTGACCTGTGTGTGGAGCGTAGGATGCGCAAAGTCGGCGTCAATGAGGAGTGTGCGGAGTCCTTTGCGTGCCAGAAACATGGCCACTATCGCGGCCATCGTGCGCTTTTTGTAGGGGCTTGTCAGGAGAAATGTATTGCCCTGCTGCTTCATCAACATGGCACTGAGCGAAGCGCAGAGTAGGCGCACTGCTTTGATACGTCCCATAAAGAGAATGGTGCGATTGTGCAAGAGGCGTACCTGCTCATAGGCCGTAAGTTGAGGCGTTTCTGCCAGTGGCGTAATGCCGGCCAGACGGACCAGTTCGCCTTGATGACGAACAAAAGGACTAAAGAAATCCAGGGCAATACTTATGCAGGGAGCTACGAGCAGGCTGACTGCCAGTGCAATGAGCTGCACGAGTATTGTGGGTAATGGAAATGCGTTGGGGAGCTGAGGTATGCTTGCTGGCTGCAAGATGATGTAGGCCGCGTTGATAAGCGGCATCACCTGCTGTATCTCCGTTTGCGATTGCTGATAGGCGTAAAGTTTTCGTTGATCGAGATTGATGCGCGATAGCGTTTGCGTAAAAGTCAGTTTTTGCTGTGGCGTTAATGTTGGTGGTGGCTCATGAAGTTGATGCTGTGGTGCAAGGGTATCAACCTGCTGGTTTAGCGTGTTGACCTCAGTATTTAATGTGGTTGTTTGTTGCTGAAGCCATTGTGTGTAATAAGCAAGTTGCTTGCGCAGGTGCGTGGTTTGAGTTGAGACAAAGTGCTTGGCGATATAGTTGGCGATATCGGCTGCGGCGGACGGCGAAACATCGGTGACACTGACCATCATGACCTGACTTGAGCCATCAATTGCAATAATAATTTCTTTTTCTAATTGCTGCTGTGTTAGACGTGGGTAAGACTGACTGATGCGTCCTATAACGGCGGGCGAGACGGCGACGCCCGGATAGGAAGAGGCAGTGCTAATCTGAATAGTGTTTGAGGGGAAGGCATTATTTGCGAGAAAACTATCATTGAGCAGAATACTGGTTGAAGCCGTATATTGTGCTGTCTGGTTAATGCCAATCTCGGTCCCGATCACCAGCGCGAGTAGTGCGCTAAGCAGGATGAGCCACCATCGCTGCCTGATACCTTCCATATATGCTCGTGTTTCCATATGCCTCGTCCTCTATCTTGATAATGATCGTGCTGTGATATTATCTGTGCTGTGCCTCTGTGTTTGTCTGCTGATAGATGTCGCTGTCGGCATGCACTGTTTGCTTTAGTAGGTGTGCATACACGGTAAAGAGTTGCTTGGCAACCTCGGCCTGGCTGAAGCGTGTGAGTGCTTGCTGGCGTCCGGCTTCACCCATGCGGTGGGCATGTTCGGGATCATGAAGAACACGCAACAACGCTGCCGTATAAGCAGGTACATCGCGCACGTCGAGCGTGTAGCCCGTGACGCCATCGTCAACAATACAGGGAATGCCTGTCCCGTTGTGTGCCACTACGGGCACGCCTGCTGTCATGGCTTCTAATAAAACCATCCCAAAACTCTCAACGAACGACGGATGGGTAAGCAGGGTAGCGACGCGATACATAGCACAAATGAATGCGGATGGATTGTCCTGCCGAATAAGAAGATGCTGGCTCACGCCAAGTTCTTGCGCGAGCTGAAGCAGATGTTGGCGAAATGCCGGTTCGGCTGGCTGTGATGGGCCGATGATGAGCAGCTGTACATTGGGAAACTGCTGCACAATAGCGGGCAGGCAGCGCACGGTATATTCCCACCCTTTGCGCTCGATCAGTTGTCCCACACCGAGGAGGAGTGGTGATCCACTAATCTCAGCACGGGCCAGCAATTGTTCGAGCGGTTCATCATCCGCTTGGGATGCAAAAACTTCGGGGCGTGACACGTGGGGGATAATGCTGATCTTCTCTGGGCGCACGCCACGTGCCTGTAGCTGCTGGCTCGTATACTCTGTAAATGCGACAACACGGCTACTGAGGTTAAACATAAAGCGTCCTACGGTAACATCGTATATCTCGCGCAATACACGTTTTTGTGGATAGACATGGAAATGTGGTGTAAAGACGACGGGAATGCCGCGTAGACGCCCAATCAGCAAGGCTATTTCGCTGCGACCCTCCCCATAGCCGTGACAGTGAATGATATCGGCATCGGTTGTTAGTAACGCATGGATAAATGCCCAAGAAAATGGGCGGCCTTTGCGTCCGTTGGCAGGACAGCGATGGATCGTGATGCCGTCGATGGTCTCGTATGCTGCTTGTGAGTTCTGGACCTGAAAAGTTAAAACTTCGGCTGCCCAACCGCGCGCAATAGCCTCACGGACGGGCCAGTAAAAATAATACATATCAAAGGGTTGCATCACGGTGTCTGGAAAATTCCAGACGACTTGCAATAATTTCACCGCAGAAACTCCTCCCCATTGGTGGGTCATTGAAGCGATATGCTCGCTATCTCTATCTTACCGCAAAATACCTCAACTATTATTGATAACAAGTTCAGGCTAGCCCGATGGTCATCTCTTTCTCATTATCGGCTCAAGTGGTGAATGTTGGCAATCTACTTGTCAAACGATGCGTGTTCCGTTATGATGCTTGCAAGAGGCGTGCCATGTGCTAGTTGTTGCCTATAGCCATGCCATGTGACAGTGAGTAGCCCGAAAGTACTAACCATCCTATCCCTATTTGTCGTGAGCGGGCATACATGATGTAGTATGCAGCAAAAGAAGATGCAAATAACGACCGATGAATACTATAAAACTCTTTTGTGGAGGAACGTCACTTATGGGATGTGCGTTAAGAAATACCTGTCTTGAGCGACCAACAAAACGCCGCACATTTTTTTGTCTGGCTCCTATCGCTCTACTACTCTTTTTGGCGGCTTGTGGAACCCCTGCTCCTTCGGCCCATCCATTGAGCCAGGCCGACTTAACGCCAACAGATACGACGAGTAGTACTGGTGGCACTGCCAAGACACAGATCGCCCCTATCAAACTGCTCGCTGCCCAATCACAGTTAAGTGGATTTCCTGGCGGCCAGATGCATATGGTGGTTGTGACCAGTCCATATGCCCTATGCGTATTTACGGTCTCCTATGGCTCAGGTCTATCCAGTGCAAATATTGGGATTGTGCCTCACACCGCAGATGCACAGGGCATGGCAGATTGGACCTGGGTGATCGATAAGAGTGCCCATACAGGAAGCTGGCCCCTGAAAATCACTGCTTCTCTGCCTGCTGGTGCGCGAATGACGACGACCATCCAAGTGACAGTTATTTTCCCACCAATTACCCTGCTCAGCACGCAGACCGTGTTGCGGGCTTATCCAGGGCAAAATATGGCTCTGGCAATCACGACAGCACCAGGAGTGTTGTGTGTGATGACATTAAATAGCGGGCCGGGTATACCGATAAAATATTTGAAAAGTGTTTCTGATACGAATGGCTTGGCGGCCTGGAATTGGCATATTGGCACACATGCGCTTGCTGGAAGCTGGCCTCTGGTCATTCTGGTGACGCTCGCCGATGGAGAGCAAAATAGTATCCAAACGTCGATGACTGTAATGTAACGTTGTTTGAGTAGCTTTTGGCAACGTACCTATACAGAGGAATTGAGAAATCTTCATGCCAATGGGGATTTGTTAACCAAACCTTGACGCGATCTGCATGTGTCTCCCACTTAACTCTGCTATGATAGAGCGCGTGGTGGGTCGCTGAGTTGTGCATAAAAAGCTGAGTAAACAGTGCAACCGTTTTTCTATTGAGGAGTATTCGTGAAAAATTCATTTTATCTGCTATGGCTTGCAGAAATAGACCCTGAACGATTGCAGGCAATTCCCGCGTTGGCCTCGCTGATGCAGCAAGGATGTGATGTGCGCTTAGCTCCTTTGCCCGTGAGCGAGCCGGGTCAGTGCGATTATCAGGTCCTGACAGGCATGAGTGCGGGTGGCTTTGGGCGTTTTGATGCCGTGCGGCCTGAGGGCTATCGTGTGCTTGCGGAATCTGCTGTGCCAGATGGTGCGCTTGGTCGCACGTTGCCAGACGTGGCACGCATGCGCAAGTTGGCCGTGACGTCATTAGATATTACCCATCTAGCCGATGTCGAGCAATTGGCAGGCCAGAGCTATGATCTTGCCGTGTTGCGGGTGCGTGCGGCTGGCACTTACACCAATGATGAACTTAGTGCGTTTGTAGCACGTTGGCAAGTTTTGGCAAAACCAGAAGCTCATCTGGGTGTGTTGACGGATGTCTGGGCCGGAATCCCGCATGCACACGTCAACCTCAATGATTTCCTGGTCGATGTTGGCCTTTTAGAGGTTGGCACGCCACGTCAGCCATCTGCGATTGTCTGGACAGAGACGTTGGCCTACGGGCTTGGCAATGGGCAAGTCTGGGTGAACATGCGTGGACGCGAGCCACAGGGTATCGTCAGCGCGGGCCGTGAATATCGCGAAGTGTGTGATGCTATTATACGCGAGCTGCAAACCAACTGGCTTGACCCACAGACACACGAGAAGGTCGTTGCGCAGGTCTTTAGGAAAGAAGATCTCTACAGCGGTGATTATCTCTTCAAAGCTCCAGACCTGATTGTCGTGTATCGCCCGGGCTATGCGGTGTCTGCTCAATCTTTTGCGCTTGACTTTGACGGACAAAGCGTGTTGTCACTTACCAATGCGCCCATAGCGAGTGTACCACAAAGTGCTTATGGACGCTTATTGCTACACGGACCTTCATTGGTGGCGGGACAGCATGCCCATGCTCGTCTGGTTGATGTGATGCCAAACGTGATGTATCTCTTGCAACAACCCGTGCCCTATGGCGTCGAGGGCGAAGTACTTTTGTCGCTGTTTACTAGTGCGTATCAGCAGCAGAATCCAGTCCAGTATGCAGATGATGAAAAAGATTTGCTGTCCGATGAGGAAGAAGGGATGATTGTGGACCGCTTACGCGATCTAGGCTATCTGGGTTAAAGGTGTTGTAATCCTTGCCCAACGACGCTGTCGCGTCTACTGCTAGCGCACTCAGGGCAGGAAAGAGGGTGTCTGTGTGATCCGATCTGGCATTACACATGAAGCTGAGTATGTTCCATAGAGACAGGGATACAAGAGCTATATGGATTCTTCTTCGTTCGGAAATCGTGGCGAATTTGGCGAAACGCGTGAAACGCAGCAAGGCGTCCCAACGCTGCCCGCCGCTGGCACTGCATCTGTTGTCACGGAAGAAATTGTGCGCAATATGCAGAATGGCTTGCGAGAAGAGGCTGGGCATACTGCGCCACTTGCTCATGAAATGCCCGATCTGACGCACGCGGGCGATGTCTCTGATCTCTATGTGATTCACCCTCGTTTATATGGTTTGCCTAGCGTAAATCAGGCGTTGCGGCATAAGAGCCTGCTCCAGCGTCATCTGCTCTCTCATGTCGAGCCAACATCTGTAGCAGATACGCCACGTCGTACACGCGGGCCGCGACGCTTTGTCAGGCGCAATAGATTGTTACGGACGGAGACCCCTGCGCACGGTATTGAGGTTCAGCACCCAGCGGTAGAACGGAATCTGGTCGGTCGCGATATGTGGTCGCTATATGACACGATGGTTGCTCTGGCGGTCCCCATGCGCGATGGAGCGGTTTCTCAACAAGAAAACGTGATTAGTGCTTGGGTGGAGGATATCGCACTACAAAAGACGCAGCGGTTGCCCTCTACGTTATTCGCTCCCCCAATTTCTCAGACGATCAGCGACGATCAACAGGCGAAAGCGGCGGCGGAAAAACGCCAAGCGGTTGCCAGCACGGCTGGTGGGGCCGCTATTGCCGGCGTGGGCGATCTGGTCTCCTCTATCTTGCGCTATGTCATTACCGTGTTGATGACCAATCTCTTTGCCCCTGCTGTCTACGGCACGTTTGTGGAGGCAAACACGGTTGTGACCGTGTTGGGTTACGCTGCGAAGCTGGGTTTGGATAGCGTGCTATTGCGCTTTCTTGCCAACTATCGCTCGACCAAACAACGCTCATTGGCAGCGGGCCTATTGCGCTTTTCCGTTGCAGTTGCTCTGGTCTCTGGCCTGATCTGGGGTGCTGTGTTCTTTTTCACTGCTCCCACATTGGCTGATGTGGTCTTCAAAGAAGCTGAGTATGTCTTGCCTTTTAGAGAGGCTGCACTGCTTGTGCCATTAATTGGCTTGCAACTCGTGATTGCCGCTGGCTTGCAAGCGGCTAAAGCAATTAAGTGGAAAGTGTATGTAGATCGTTTAATTCAACCTGGCTTGACATTGTTGCTCTTGGTTGTTTTTTACAAATTGGGTCTCAAACTAGAGGCCTTGATTTTTGCGACCGTGATCGGCTATCTGGCCTCGACAATGGCGGGTTATATCTTCCTGCGCAAGGCCAATCGCAAAATCGTGCAGGAGGTCAAACCGCAGTATGATCTCAAGACATGGGGACGTTTTGCGTTGCCCATGTTCTTTAATTCGATGATTCGCAATATATTGAACTCGACCGATGTCCTCTTTCTGGGGGCACTGGCAGCGCAGAGTCAACTCGCCTTCTATGGGGCGGCTGATCGCGTCAGTTACTTTGTCGTTGCCCCCTTGATCGCGCTCAATGCGATTTTTTCACCAGTCATTGCTGAATATCATGCACGTGGCGAGCATAAACAGTTGGAGAATATGTTTAAAATCGTCACAAAGTGGTCATTCTCGCTCAGTTGGCCCGTCTTTCTCTGTTTCTTGGTCTATCATGAGGCAATTCTCGGCGTCTTTGGTAAGGCATACACGGAGGCCGGTCTGGTCCTGATCCTGCTGTCATTAGGCAATCTGGTGGATGCGGGTGTTGGCTCGGTGAACTATCTGCTGGTGATGACGGGGCGGCCAAGGATTATCCTGATTAATACGGTCACTACGGTTGTCGTGAATGTGAGTCTTGCCCTCTTGTTTATTCCGCATCTCGGTATTATCGGTGCAGCCCTGGCGGCGGCCTTGACGGTAATTATTCTTAATATTGTGGGTTTAATAGAAGTGTTTATCTTTATGAAAATGCACCCCTATCGTTGGGATATGTTCAAACCGATTATTGCTGGTATAGGGGCCGCGCTCGTTGGTTTTGGCCTGACTCATCTTGTTCATACTGACTATGGACATGAGGCGATCTTCCATGTGCTGGCTCTGATTATTCCATTTCTGATTGTCTATGCTGCTCTGCTCGCCGTTTTCCGCTTTAGCGAAGAAGATATCATCGTCTTTAATACGATCCGAGCCAGATTTACCAGGAGAAAAGTGTCATGATCGAGCCTTTGGTAAGTATCATTATTATCACCTGTAACCGTCCTTTTTTACTTAAACACTGTCTTGAGCGCGTGTTTGCTCAGCCTTATGCGCGGAAAGAGGTTATTGTCGTAGATAGCTCCTCGGATGATAGCAGCGAAGCGGTGGTTGCCCAGTATCCCACTGTGACGTCGGTACGCTTACGTGGGCAACGCAATAATATGCCTCAAGCGCGCAATGCTGGTATTGCTGCTTCAACAGGTGAGGTGATTGCTTTCATTGATGATGACTCGATGGTGCAAGTGGGCTGGCTGGAAGCGTTAGTTGCAACCTACCGCGATGAGACGGTTGGAGCGGCTGGTGGGCGTGTAATTGGCATGCCAGCACCTTATAGTGAACAGATGCAAGGGAAGCCCAATTTGCTCGTACAGGCTTCTGGGCGTGTGATTGCGAAAGATGCTGGCCTGGTCTGTACTGAGACAATGGAGGTCGATCATTTGATTGGTTGCAACATGTCGTTTCGACGAAGTGCGCTTGCACAAATTGGCGGCTTTGATGCGAATTATACACTCACCAATCTGCGTGAAGAAACCGATGTGTGTGTGCGTGTGAAGCAGGCAGGCTGGCGCATCATTTTTGAGCCTGCCATTGCCGTGCTGCATTTCTCGGCCCGCAGTTTGCAGCCGTATTTTCTGGAGCGACCGTCGATTCAGTTCTCAAATGGGCGCAATGGGAGCTATTTTGTGGTGAAAAACTTTGGTATCACGCGCCAAACGTTGGCCGGACAGGTTTTTGATGCGGGCAAATCATGTGGTAGAGCGGCCTACTTCGCGGGGCTTTTTGGAGCTGGCGCACTGGCTCAGCTTGCTGGGCGTGTGGTCGGTTTTGGTGAAGGGGTGCGTTGGCGCATTGCCATGCGCAACCACGCGACACGTTCCGATGAGCAAACGCAATATGCGCCCCACGTTGCGGCGATTGAACCCGACCTACGCTCGTAATTTACAATACACCGATCTCTCTAGTCTAGCTGTAAAGGAGCTTCATAGCTATGCGTGCTGTTATCTTTGGCGTTGATGGTTTAAGTTTCCGCGTCTTGCGGCCTTTAATCGAGCGTGGTGACCTGCCCAATTTTGCACGTTTGCAGCGTGAGGGCACCGAAGCAGAATTTATTTCAACCGTTCCCCCGATGACGCCACCGGCCTGGATGTCGCTCATCACCGGCTTGAAGCCTGCCAAGCATGGCGTATTCGATTTCTGGGAGTTTGATGTTTCATCTCCTACCTTGCAATCAAAACTGGTGACGCATCGTAAGGGGGGAAAGGCTATCTGGAACATTCTTAGTGAATATGGCAAGCGGGTTGTCGTACTTAACGTGCCGCTCACTTATCCGCCAGAACCTGTCAACGGCGTGATGGTCAGTGGCCTGATGACGCCCAATGCCTCGTTGCCTTTTACCTATCCTCATAACTTTAAAGATGAACTCTATCAACTCATTCCTGAATATCGTATCGACCTCTCACTGGAGAAGACCTCGCCTGACTATTTTGTCGATGCCGTCCTGGATATGACGGAAAAACGCATTCGGCTGCAAGAACATCTGCTTTCTGAATATGAATGGGATTTTGCCTTTCTCTCCTATGTCGGTCCTGACCGTATTCAGCATCGTATCTGGGATTCGATTGAGACGCTCACACCAAAGGGAACGGCCTATTTCCGCTTATTAGATGATGCATTGGGACGTGTCTTAAATCGCCTGACTCCTCAAGATGTTTTATTTCTGGCCTCCGATCATGGCTTTGTGGGGGCACGCAAATGGTTTTATATCAATGAGTTCCTCAGCCGCAAAAATCTGTTATACCGCGGAACTGCACCGGAGACGCAGCGGGCGAAGTTGCTTGGTTTTGGACGTGAAGCTGCACAAAAAATGCATCTTTTGCATGTAGTACGGAAAATGCGTAAAACATACGACCACTTCTATGGCAAACCCCCCGTTGAGAAGAAAAAACGTAGCTATCGCCCTTTCTTCGATCATATTGACTGCAATGATACACACGCTTGTGTTCTTTCTTCAATGGCTTTTAGTGGCGGCAATGCAGACATTTTCCTCTCGCCGAAGGCCACGATGGAAGAGATGGAAGAACTACGTCTGGCGTTGTCTGTCTTACGTCATCCTGAAACGGGTGAATTGCTGGCTGAAGCCGTGTATGCAACTGATGCCTTTGGCGTTGGCCCATTCCGACCTGAAGAGGAGCATATTATTCTTATCCCGCAGCCGGGTATCACCTTCCATCTCGATCTTGGACGCAAAAATTTATGGGAGAACCTGGATGAGGGTAAAGGCGTACACGAGAAAGAAGGCGTTTTCTATGCTTGGGGCGCAGGGGTGAAACAGGGGACGCAGGTAGAGCCGCTCCAGATTTATGACCTTGTGCCAACCGCACTCCATGCCCTGGGTATTACGGCAGATGAGCCATTTGATGGACGGGTCGCGCAAGAAATCTTTCAGCCTCGTCAATCGCCAAATGCTGCTGAGAGCGAGGGCGGCGAGAGTCTCGTTGCCCGTAAACTCCGACGGTTGCAAGCAGGCAAAGTGCAGTCTTAAATGCGCAGCTAACGTTCTGAAAGGGAGAGAAGAAAATGCGCGTGTTGCTCTTTGGCATAGATGGCTTGACGTTTCGTGTCTTAGATCCGTTGATCGAGCGCGGCCTGTTGCCTAATTTTCAGCGTGTGCGCGACCAGGGCGTACAAAGTATTCTCAAGTCTGTGACGCCGCCGATGACGCCACCGGCCTGGATGTCGATTTCCACAGGTCTACCATCGGCAGGACACGGTGTTTATGATTTCTGGGAGTATGAGCGAGGTGAGCAAGGCCCAATGGCCCATGTTGTGACACACCGTAAGGGCGGCAAGGCCATCTGGAATATCTTAAGCGAGTGGGGTAAGCGTGTCCTTGTCGCCAATGTGCCGTTGACTTATCCGCCAGAACCCGTCAATGGCATCATGCTCAGTGGCTACATGGCTCCCGATACGCAAGCGGCGATTACGTATCCCGCGGCCTTTCGCGAAGAACTGCTGCAAGCAGTGCCGGAGTATCAGATTGACCTTGACCCGGCTGTTTCAGGTGGGCAGGTTGGCGACCCGCTGGCCGCTACGCTGAAGATGACAAAGGAGCGGCTGGCAATGTTTCGCTTGCTGCTCGAAAAACCCTGGGATTTCTGCTTCCTGGCCTGTAGCGGTGCTGATCGCATTCAGCATCTGCGATGGGATGAGATCATGGCTTTTCATCCCCAGGCCGTGGCCTATTATCAAATGCTTGATGAAGCACTGGGCATGATGTTCGCAAACATGCGGGATGATGATTTGTTGATGATTGTTTCAGATCATGGCTTTCGCGGTGTGCGACGTAAGTTTTATATCCATGAATATCTCTACAGACGTGGTTTGCTCAAAATGCGCGATGAGCAGAAAAGAAAGCGCGCCGAGCTGCTAGGCTTTGCGCGTGGCATTGTGCGCATGCTCAAATTGCAGCAACTTGCGCGTATGGTGCGTGGTCAATTGCGCCATTCAGGGGTAATGGCGGTTGAGAAGGAGCAACATGTGGCAAATATGCCAGACCTTGATTGGACAAAAACGCACGTCTGGATTCCCTCGGCGTCGGGTTTTCTGGCCGGCTATGCGGATATTTTCTTTGATGAGACGCTTGCAGAGGAGCAGATTCAAACCCTCATGACTGACCTGCAAGCGATCCATGACCCGGAGAGCGGAGAACCCGTCTTAGTGGAGATGCATCGTGAAGATGTCTATGGCAAAGGTCCTTTTGCTCCTCCAGAACGGCACTTGATTGTACTCGCGAATCAGCACACGACATTGCCAACGGAGTTGGGACGTACTGCCCTTTGGGAGACGAGCGATGTCACTTCGGGTATACATGATCCTGATGGTGTACTCTATCTCTATGGCAAAGCGGTGTGTAATGGCAAGCAGCTTACTGCTACCCATATCTATGATATCGTCCCCACCATTCTAAGCGCGATGGGCGTGGAGCGGCCTGAGGGACTGCCCGGTACGGAGATACGAGAGGCATTTGTGTTGGCGCAAACGCCCAATGAGCATGCAGAGCAGGAAAGTATCGTGGCACGCAAGCTCAAAAAACTTATGACAAAGGCACAGTAAGGGGTAAATGTGTTTTTATGAATCGACGAATCATTGCTATCGCAGGCTTGGTCGTGGCTCTATTGATTGTGGGTGGTAGCCTTTTTGTGGCGTTTGCTGCCCCCAATAGTCCATTGAAAGCTATTTTTGCAGGACATACAGGCAACTCGACAGGTACAGCATCGGTAGGGGGTGGCACTGGTGGCATGCAGGGTTCGGCTACAAAGGGTACGAGCAGTGGTGGGGGTAGCACTGGCACGAATTGTGGGGTGACGAAAACAGGAAATAGTTATACCTTATCCTGGTTGCATGTCTCGAATGGCACTATTATGGATGATAAAAATTGTATTGTGAATTTGAAAGGCTTTAACTGGTCGCAGATAGAGTTTGGCAATGCGGTTGGTGGCGGGGCCAAAAACCGCATCAGTGCGCAGGGCATTGCATGGTATAATCAAATGTTTCATATGAATGTATGGCGTATTCCGGTCAACTCTGTCTGGTGGAACGAGAATGTGAATGTTCCCCTGGCTGGCATGAGCTATCAGAGTTGGATCGGGCAGATCGTGCAATGGGCAGCACAAAACGGCGATTATGTGATTTTGACAAAGGGGCCGCAATTCCCTAATCCTCCATGTGGCGGAAGCGTCACGTTCTGCCCCTCACAGGATCAGGGCAAAAAAAATGAACTGGCCGGTCTGGCTGGGCCAGAACAGCAGACGACGGGAGCCGATATCCAATCTGCTTTGACGATGTGGACAAGTATTGCGAAGACCTATGCGAACAACCCTGCTGTGTTATATGATAGCTGGAATGAAATGCATAATATCGATGCACAAACTTGGCAAAACAATGAAAATGCCCTGATTAATGCGATACGTGCGCAAAACCCTCGCTCATTAGTGTTTTTGGGCGGACCAAATTTCAAAAACAATATAAATCCGCTAGTCAATGGTGTGGTTTCTGATTTCACACAATCTAATCTGATCTATGATTTTCACATCTATGATGGCTTCACTGGCACGTATAATGGCAAAAATTGTGCGGAGCCGAATAGCGACCTCTGGAAAAACTGGCCGAATAACGCGAACGCGCAAGTTGGTTTTTCGCAGCTGCATGGCAAAGCTGTTGCGTTTAGCGAGTGGGGGGGCTGTAATGATACTGATGCCTACAATCAGGCCCTCACCACCTATGCGCAAACACACCATATTTGTTTAGTCTACTATGATGAAACAAATGTGGTTACACAAATTGGGGGACAACTCACCGCAAATGGTTTGAAGGTGCAGGCGTCATATGCGAGTCTGTAACCTGCGTAGTAGGAATAGTTAGGTTTCTACCAATCTCTTGAAAGTGTACTCTCCTGTTAGAGGGGAGTGTGACAACTGAACAGTTATCTCTCATAAGGGGGAATGATGAGGAAACGACTCCTAATCTTTGCCACGCTGCTGATCCTGGTAGCGGGCATTGCGGGTGGTGTGCTGGGTTTTCGTTATGTGCTTCATCCTGCACAAGCATCAGGCAATGGGGATTGGCCGATGTTCATGGGTGATATCGCGCGGAGCGGTTTGAATGCCGACGAGACGTTGATTACGCCCGCGACCGCCAGCGCGTTACACTATACATGGATGTTTACCACTGGTAGTTCAATTTTGGCCTCACCAACAGTGGTAAATGGTATTGTCTACGTGGGTTCGTGGGATGGCTATGAATATGCTATCAATAGTGCCACGCGCCAGATGGTCTGGAAGACCTTTCTTGGTATCACTCAGCAGCAAAAATTGTGCTATGGTAAGAGTGTTGGTGTAACGTCATCAGCGGCTGTGCAGAATGGTGTACTCTATGTCGGCGGTGGTGATGGCTATCTTTATGCTTTGAATACCGCTGATGGCTCTGTGGTCTGGAAGACGTTGCTTGGTGCGCCACCGTACTACAACTACGCCTCGCCCGTTGTGTACAACAATCGTGTGTATACGGGTCTCTCTTCATACTGTGACCCGCCATTTACACATGGCAAACTGCTTGCTTTTAATATCAGCGATGGTTCTCAGGCTGCCTCCGCTGATCTCGTTCCCGTTGGGCAAACGGGAGCAACGGTCTGGAGTTCGCCCGCGATTGATGCTGCTACCAATACTGTCTATATCACGACTGGCAATAATGGCTCGCAATCGACGACCAAGCAACCGCTGTCTGAGGCGATTGTGGCCCTTGATGCGACAACGCTCACGGTGAAAGATCACTGGCAGATTCCGTTGTCACAGCAAATCCTCGATAGCGATTTTGGAGCTACGCCCACCGTATTTGATATCAATGGAAGCCATTATGTGAGTGCCTTAAATAAAAATGGCATTTACTATGTCTGGAACCGTGATAATCTGGCGGCAGGCCCCGTGTGGGAGCAAATTGTTGCGGCCAATTCTAATATGGGTTTGGGTGATGATGTCTCACCATCGTGTGTGAACAATGGCATTCTCTACGTGGCTTCAGCAGGCGAAACACTTAATGGCGTGAAATATGGCGGTTCGGTCTATGCCTTTGATGGTACGAATGGGACAATTCTCTGGTCTGTACATATGGCTGGCGTGACCGTTGCACCGGTTACCTGCACAAATGGGCTAGTGGTTGATAATCAAGGCAATGTCGTCGAGGTGCGTAACGCCTCAAACGGCAATCTTCTTTTCCGTCATGCCACGACGAAGCGTGTAGAAGGGGCCTCGGTCATTGCTGGTGGTGTTCTCTATACGCCATCGACCGATAATTCACTCTACGTCTTTACGCTGAAAACTCTGCCAACTCCTACTCCAACGGTGGCGGCAACGGTAACTCCTACTCCAACGGTAGCGGCAACGGTAACTCCTACCCCCACACAGACGGGTAGCACGATCTTTCAGAACAATTTTGATAGCTATTCCCCTGGTCAGCTGCCCGTTGGAACAGGGACGAACCAATGGACGACCGTGATGGGGACAGGCACAGGCTTTGCGACTGCGGTCTCGAATCTGCAAGCCAGTAGCGCACCCAATGCATTGCAATTCACGATGGGCACTGGCCTCAAAGGATCGGCTGCGGTACTGAAACGTTATGGGGCAACCTATACGACACATTCCGCAAAATTCGATGTGTATCTAGACCCTAGTTTGACATATGGTACACAAGCGATCACCTTATTCTCGGTGCAGAATCGCTTAAATGTGAACAATGGTTCGATCTCGCTCTGGTTAGCAGTCAATCGCACGCTACAAGTTATCTGGTATGATAGCCTGGGTGTGAAACATGTGCAGGGAATAGGCACGGCTGGTCAACTGACTGCTGGGCAGTGGTACACGATTGAACTCGACCAGACAAGTGATCCGACCAACGGTTCCTGGTCACTCTGGCTCAATGGCAATGCGCTTGCCTCACAGAGCAATATCGATATGGGCAATATCGGCGTGAATGCCTGTATTGCAGGGGATAGTTTGCCATCAGTATCCTCAATGTCTGGGGTGTTCTATGAGGACAATGTGATGACGGCAACGCAGCATATTTAAGATGGACCTATAGACCTATAATGTGCGTGGACCCACAATGGATTGCTCCTTGTGGGTCCCATATATTTATGCCCCATTACGCAGTAGCGAAAGCAAGGGACTACTCATCAGACGATAGGCGATGCTGCTGCCGTCTGGACTAACCGTGATATCGCTAATACTTTGCCCACTAATACGCCATGCCAGTGTGCCAGCTGCCACGTTTAGAGTGACGAGGCGTTCTTCTCCACATGTGCTATTCGCAGAGGGGATACAGAGCGTAACCAGCAGTGTGCCATGCACATAGCGGAAAGCGTCAGTTGAGGCCAATGTGGCCTGTGCATCAAGTCCGTAGGTCCAGCGAATGCTTCCGCTCTGTGTATCGATGGCGATAATTTCTGGAGCTGGTGTCCCACCGTCAATGCTGTTCATAATAGCGAGATAGGCAAATGCGCCGTTCGTGGCCAACTGAAACCCCTGCACGCTGCCTAGCTGTTGCTGGCTCCATAGCGCATGGTGATCGCTACTTCTAAACGCATGTAAACTACCGTTGCCATAGACGAGTATTGTTTGACCGGCGACGGCAACGCCTGCCTGTGAATGTGCCGTAGGTGGCCCCGGGTTCGGCAATGTCCAGCGTTCGTTACCAGACGTAAGGTCAAGGGCGTGAATTGCGTCAGTGCGAGTAACCAGCAGTGTATTCGCTATCACTGCCATGCTTGTTTCTTCCTGTGGCAGCAGCGTTGGATCATCACTGTTGAGTGGATGCCGCCATGTAATCTGTCCGACGGTTGTGTCAAGCGCATAGACGATGCCTGCTACTTGCCAGATTGCTTGTCCGGGGCGTGAGAGCAGGGTCCCATGATCGTAAGGCGCAGTTATAGACTCAAGGGGACCGAAAATATGCCAGTCAAGGTTGCCATTGGTGATGTTGACGCCAGAAAGTTGTATAACGCGGTGTGTATTGTTAGCTGTGCCGACTATCTGCATACTGGCAACATAGATATACGAGCTATCCGCGCCCAGGACGTTCACACTTTGTTGCTCTCCGGGGGCGGCAATGACGTTTTGCCAGAGTGTTTGCCCGTTGGAACGTCTGAGCAGTGATAAGTTTAGTGTGTGTGCTAACATGGGTAGGTATGCGGGATCGGCGGGAGCATATTGGGATGTTTGCTGTGTAGGTCCAGTCAGTGCGAGCAAGATGTTGCCTGCTTGTGGAACTGCAATTGGCTCTGAAAAGGTTCCCTCACTGCTGGGTAGCTGCCAGCGAATGCTACCATCACTGTTGCGCATTTGCACTTGAGAGAGGTGGTCAGGTGTCTGTGTTACAAAAATGCTTCCCTGGCTATCCGCGCCAATGACCTGTATGGGCTGGCTTTGTGCATGCTGCCAAAGGGTTGCTCCATTCGTTGTGTTGAGCAGATAGACACTCTGCTGTATTTGGGTCAGTAACATGTATGTCAATGTAAGAATACAGGCGAGAAGAGGTAGTACGATAGCAACGCTGCTCTGGCGTGAGAGACGTTGCTGGCGTGCAAGATGGGCGAGCTGAAGCGTTGTTGTGCTGACCTGCCGCGCTTGCGCTGTTAGACGTTTTTGTAGGGAACGCAGTCGCATGCTGCCCGTCGTGAGCGGATAGAACCAGATGACCAGTAGGCCTATGCCACTGAGCAGGAAAAGCAAGAGCATACATAAGCGCGCGAAGGAGAGCGTGAGCAGGACGGCAGCTCGGCTAAAGATGGGTGTGAACAGCAGAATTGGCCCGTCTGCTTGTTGAATGAGCGCATGAGCTGCGAAGTTGCTACCTGTAATCGCTGTTTGCCAGTGGATATTGCCCTTGAGCGCATCGTAAGCTGCAACTTGCAGGCTGGTTGCGCTACTTTGTTGTTGTAGGATCACCAGGCCATGCGTTGTATCGCTCAATGGTTGGAATGTTCGTGCCGCATCCGCACTCAGTGGGCCGGCAGCGACTTGACGTGACCAGATTGGCTGACCATTGCTGGCGTTGATGGCATAGAGCCAAACCTGTTCACGTGCTGTGAACGTCTGCCAGACAATGCCAGTCGCATAGACAACGGGCGTGCTTTGCGTTGGCTGTGTGGCCGGTATGTTGATGTTTGCTAGCGTGGCCTGATAGAACTGGGCCGCTGTCAACGTGCTATTGGGCTGGCCTGTAAAAGTCCAGCGGTATGTGCCATTGCTCGCATCGAGGGCACTGACACCGTGTGCCCCCACCGCCAGCAATTGGCCTTGTGTTGCATCGCTCATGAGGAGCGTGCGGGCGATGTCGTTTGTCTTCCAACGTACTGTGCCATCCTGGCTATTCAATGCGTAAATGGCATGATCGCTGGCAACATAGAGCGTATTCCCATAGAGGAGGAATGGTGGAGCATAAGCAAGCGTATCGTCGAGTTTCTGTGTCCAGCGTGCTGCACCCGTTTGTAGCGTATAGGCGGTAATTTGTGCATGTGTAACTGATTGCACGGTGTAGACGTTTTGAGCATCACTTGCGGGCTGAAATGGATGAACGCCAAGCATCGGTTGCGCTCCCTGGAGATGCCAGAGCAGTTGCCCGTGTGCGCTCATCACCTGTAATCCCTGTGTTCCCTCAACGAGTACTTGCCCTGTTGCTGCGATGCTTAATGCTTGCTGATCTCTCATCTGGGTGCTGCTAGTAGAGAGCGTTGTCCCAGTAAATGACAATAATTGCTGTGTTCCCTGTCCTGTTAAAGAGCGTGTCCCGATCAATGTAGTAGATGAGCCAGACACAGGTGCGGTGAACGTGATCCCATCTTGCGTACTCCCCAAGTCTTGCCGATTACTGATTGCTCCGCTCGTAGGATTGAGCGCATACAGATAGAGATGCGGACTGGCGATATTGCTTCCAAGCAAGAGCGTATTGACCAACAAAATAATTGTGAGCAACGCTGATGTCAGGACACGCCAATGGGGACGTGCCGATCTACGCCACTCTTGCCAGCGTGGAGGGCTAGTTGGCTGTGGTGTGTGAGGAATGGCACGCTCTTGATAAGCAAGATAGGCAGGATAAACAGGTGCAGGCGTGATTGGAATGCCTGTTTCGCTTTCGTGTGTGAGCAGACGTGGTGTCTCGGCAATCTCAGTTGTTTCTTGTCCTGGCTGTTCTTCAGTGACGGTGAGTTGTGTGACATCTGCCAGCGTTTCTTGTATTTGTTCTTGTTCCTCGTCCTCATGCTGTTTGATGCTTTGTTCATCCTCAGCAGCAGGCGTGTTTAGCTCTTCAGCAGCACCAGGCTCAACAACACTCTCAGTGGCGTGTTCATCAGACAAGGCTGGTGTGTCTACGGTTGCCACTTGCTCCTGCTTGCTCAGCACCTCGGGTATGTCCGTTGCAGCAGAAAGTGGTGAGCTTACGAATGCATCAACGATTTCGTCGGAAGCGGATGTCGTCTGTGCGTTTTCCTCTAAACTGCTCACAAGTGGCAGTGTCGCTAATGCCGTTTCTTCTGTAAGCATCTCTACATGTGTGACTGGTATATCTAACAGCTCTGTCGGTTTATCTTCTTCCGCATTTTCCTGCTCTTTTTGTTCGATATGCTGTTTATCTTCACTAATAATATCAAATACATCTAAATTATCTTTTTGATCGATCTCTGTTGTTTTCTCGTCATTTACTGTTATTGCCGGTGTGTCTTGGATGTTGCTGTCTGCAATGGTCGACTCATCTGTAGCAGGCAATGCGCTCTCTGCTAGCTGGACATCTGTTGATAGTGTGCTTGCAAGCGGTGGTGCTTGCAGTTCGGTGTTTGCTTCCAGGTTTTGTGGTGCGATCTCTGCTTCTACGGTGATCAGATCGAAGAAGAAAATATCAACCTCGGAGAAGTCAGCATAGACTATGGCGGTCTCATGTGTTTCAGGTTTTTGCGCCGAATTGCTAGGCATGTTCTGAGCAATTGGCTGTGTGTCATCAGTGTTTGGTAAGTCAGGCATCATAACTAGTCTATCGACATCGACTTCAGTGGTCTGAAAGTCATCAGTCTCAGCAGAGATCACTGTCGGTATCTGAAAGTCATCAGTCTCAGCAGATATCTCTGTCGGTCTCGGCGTTGTTTCATTGATCTTGGCAGGGGTGGGGCGTGCGTGCCGCTGGAGCGCGGGTAATTTGGTAGTCAGCTCTGTTTCATCTTCAGCGATGTCACCGTTCATCTTGTCGTCAGGTAACGCTATCGGCATGCTACTGATATGGAGCATGGGCATGTTTGTTTGTATGATCTGTGGACGAAGTGCGGGCATTTTTGTGGTTTGCGCCATGTCGTCATCAGTGTGCAGCGCAGATGATTCCTCGGAAGGAGAAAGGGGGACAGCACCCTCTACGTGAGGTTCATCGGTAGATGCAATGGCCTCAGCAAGTTGCGGTAGGGGATGGCTAGTCATGATGGTAATGCCATGTATTTTTAGCGTATCATCCATCGCTGCTGGTTCTTTAGTGAACTCGTCAGGGGTAATTTCCCCCGCTATATCATTGTCACTGCACGCAATAGGTAGTGGTTCGTCCGTGAAAAGCGAAAGTGGCTGTTCGGGCATAACTCCAGGTCTTTCTGCTACACTGCTGTCCTTATCGGTTTCTTACTATATCAAACCTTTGGTGAATGTGAAAGTTATTGACATATTTGCATTGAATAGTACTATCATAGAAGAGGTAGAGCAATAGTACGGACGTGAGAATTCTTATAGTCATGGGGGCTGAATGAGAACAGTGAACTTGCACCAACTGGCAACTTTTCAGATCGTAGCGAAACATTGTAGCTTCGTGCGTGCGGCTGAAGAGCTACATTTTAGTCAACCGGCTGTTTCGGCTCAAGTCCATCAATTAGAACAATCGCTAGGTGTCAAATTGTTTGATAAGATTGGACGGAAGACGCATTTGACGCAGGCGGGCGAAGAACTTTATCTTTATAGTCAGAAGATTTTCTCGCTGATTGAAGAGACCCTGGATACCATGAATGCGCTGGCAAGTCCTCATTCAGGGCGTTTAAGTGTAGGGGCGGATACGACAGTTGGGACGTATGTGATTCCGCGTTTGCTAGGGCTTTTTCGTCAATTGTATCCGAAAGTCGATATCACGTTAGAGGTTATCAACCCAACGCCACTAGTTGAGGAATTGATGGGCAATCGTATTGACATGGCCTTTATGAGCAAAATTCCTTCTGACATGCCTGTGTTTGCGGCCCCTTTTGCGCATAATGAATTGGTGCTTGTTGCGCCGCCGACGCATCGGCTGGCTGGTTGCCCTAATGTTCCTTTTTCTGAGCTGGCGCGCGAAAATTTTCTCTTGCGTGAGATGGGATCAGGTACACGTTCAGCCCTCGAAGGTGCGTTTCGTGATGCTGGTTTTCCCTTGCTCGTTAGTATGCAGGTGGGAAACAATAGTGCGATCAAGCAGGGCGTTGCTGCTGGTCTGGGCATTGCGCTGATTTCGCGTGTGGCCCTCGACATGGAGTTAGAAACGCATCGGCTGGTCATGCTTGATGTTGAAGGGTTTCCGCTGATGCGTCAGTGGCGACTGGTTCACCTGAAGGAGAAAACCCTTTCTGCTACAGCACGTGCCTTCAAAGCCTTTATTCTGCAACATTCGGAACTCGTGCCGCATAATGAACTGAATGCTCCCAGGTGGGAGGCTGCTAATCATAATTAGCCAAACATCTGCTAATGGTGATAGGTGCAAAGGAGTCGTTTTTGATGGATACAAGCCTCGATGTAGAGAAACAGTTGGTTATCGCAGAGGTGCGGCGTTTTGTTGAGCGTGAAGTTATGCCTGTTGTCCATGATTTAGAGGCGCACGATACTTATCCCCTTGAACTGATCGAAAAGCTCAAAAGGCTGGGTGTTTTTAGTGCGACCATTCCTGAAGCGTATGGGGGACTGGGCTTCGATTTTGTGACCTATGTGCAAATTGTGGAAGAGCTGGCACGTGGTTGGATGAGTTTGAGCGGGATTGTCAATACGCACGTCTTGGTTGCTCATATGATTGCAAGCTATGGGACAGAGGCGCAAAAGCAGTATTTCCTTCCATTGATGGCACAAGGTGAGAAGCGTGGCGGTCTCTGCCTTTCAGAGGCGAATGCGGGTAGCGATGTGCAGGCAATTACCATGACCGCTTCTCATGTAGGGGACGAGTATCAGCTCAATGGCGCAAAGCTTTGGGTGACGAATGGTGTCAATGCCAGCATCTTCGCTGTGCTGGCGCGCACTGATCCACATGCGCGTCCTCCTCACCGTGGCATGAGCATCTTTTTGGTTGAGAAGGGCACACCCGGCTTGAGTGTGGGGCGAACGTTTGAGAAACTTGGCTATAAAGGTGTTGATACCGCCGAATTACTTTTTGTCGATGTACGTGTGCCGGCAAGTCATATCCTGGGTGGCATAGCTGGTGAGGGCTTTAAACACGCTATGGGTGGTTTAGAGGTGGGGCGTATTAATGTAGCAGCACGTGCGCTTGGCCTTGCGCAGGCGGCATTCAACGATGCCATTACATATGCTCAGCAGCGTGAAACGTTTGGTAAGCCCATTGCGCAACATCAAGCGATTCAGTTGAAACTGGCCGATATGGCGACCAAGATCGAAGCTGCCCGTTTGCTCTTACAGAAGGCGGCGGCTAAAAAAGATCGTGGTGAACGCTGCGATCTCGAGGCCGGCATGGCCAAGCTTTTTGCCTCTGAGATGTGTCAAGAGGTGACACTGGAAGCTCTGCGTATTTTTGGCGGCTTTGGTTATACTAAAGAATTCAATGTTGAACGCTATTATCGCGATGCGCCCTTCATGCTGGTTGGCGAAGGAACGAGCGAGATTCAGCGTCTCATTATTGCGCGCCATCTCTTACACCAACACAAAATCTCGTAAAAATTGCTGTAAGGAGCTATTTCGTATGCAATTTGGCCGTACATTTGAAGAGTTTGAGCTTGGGGCAGTGTACAAACACTGGCCCGGGCGCACGATTACTGAATATGATGATACCCTCTTTTGCATGTTGACGATGAACCATCATCCGCTACATATTGATGCTAACTATGCAGCGGAGACGCAGTTCAAACAGCGCGTTGTTGTTGGATCGCTGGTATTTAGCATCGTACTGGGCATGACGGTCGAGGATGTGAGTGGTAAAGCAATTGCGAACCTGGAATTTGAGCAGGTCAAGCATCGCGCGCCTACGTTTCATGGTGATACCGTCTATGCCGAGACGAAAGTCTTGGCTAAAAAACTGTCGAGCAGCAAGCCGGATCGGGGCGTCGTCACGGTAGAAACGTTGGCCTATAACCAGCGTGGCGAGACCGTACTCTCGTTCAAGCGGCGTGTGATGGTTCCGACTGCTGCCTATGATACTGAGCAGCAGCATGCGTGGAACGAAAAAATGGCGCATTTGCGGCAACAAGAAAGCGAGTAAAAAGGTGAGTGGAAATATACAGCCGCCGAAAGCCCAAATGGTGATGGCGCGTGATTTTGTGGTGCGGCGTTCAGAACTGACTGTGCCGGGGCATAGCATGAAGATGATGGCCAAAGCGGCGACCTCTCATGCCGATCAGGTGATGTTTGATCTTGAAGATGCCTGTGCTGTTTCGCAGAAAGTGGCGGCCCGCCAGAGTGTGATTGAGGCGTTGAATACGCTGGATTTCCAGGGCAAGATACGCGCGTATCGCCCAAATAATATTCGTACACGTTTCTTCTATCGTGATCTGATCGAAGTTGTAGAGGCGGCGGGACGCAATATCGATGTGATTGTGCTTCCGAAATGCAATGACCCTGAAGATGTCCTGTTCGTAGATCGTCTATTGAGCGGCATTGAGGAAAATATGGGTTTTGAGGGTGGACGTATCAAACTCGAAATTCTGATCGAGTCGGCGGATGCCGTCCTCCATGCGGAACAGATTGCTAAGTGTACGTCACGTGTGAGTGGCTTAATTTTCGGGTTGGTGGACTTCGCCGGTGACATCGGGGCACAGGAATTAGGGGGAGAGCAGTTTTTTTATTATAACTATGCGAAAGCCAAGTGTATCACGGCGGCCCGTGCAGCGGGTGTGAGTGTTGTTGATGGTGTCACGCTGGCCATTCGCGATAATGAGGCTTGTCGTCGCGATGCACGCATGGGCGCACGCATGGGTTTTGATGGCAAATGGGCTATTCATCCGGCCCAAATTGAGATTATTCACGAGGTTTACACGCCCACCTCTGCCGAGATTGCGCACGCGAAATATATCATTGACGAATATGAAAAAGCCGATGTGCAGGGCGGCGTAGGAGCAATTGTGCTGAATGACCAGATGATTGATGCGGCTGTTTTGCGTGTTGAGTGGAAGAAATTGGCAATTGCGCGTCATGCTGGCTTGGTGTGAGCAGAGGTATGCATGAAACAAAAACGAGCTGATCGTGCTGGCTGGTGGCGTGTTCCTCAAAAACGGTTTGCGATGTCGCACTTGAAGACTAAAGCATTTACGGGCTATATTACGCTGGTACGTCTGGATGAGGTGCGGGAACCGTTAATTATCAGTAGGGCCGGACGCAAAACAGTCTGTCTGGTGGATACTGGCTATAGTTGGTTACAGCAATTCCCGTATGGAGCGCAATATGCTCTGACAACCATTTTTGATGCGCATAATGAAATTGCTAGTTGGTATCTGGATATCTGCAAACGCCATTGGCTAGATGCGCAAGGTATTCTCTGGTACGAAGACCTGTATCTTGATCTGGATATCACCCCTGACGGAGATGTCTATGTGTTGGATGCTGATGAACTAGACGAAGCATTGCAACAAGGAGAGGTTTCAACGCTAGAGTATGATCTGGCTTGGCGTGTACTCGATCAGGTCATGACAGCTATCGAAGAAGACCTGTTTCCTCTGCTCTGGATGGGCGAGGAGCATCGTGCCTTGCTGGCTTTTGAACTATCCTGAGATAGAACATGCGGTACTACCAATAGCCATCTGTCTGTTCCTCTGCTATAATCAATGCCGGACGGGATTATCGGCCCGTTGTGCGTAAATGCGATTTGCTAAAAACAGAGAGGGAGCAATGATGGCTCGTCAGTTTCGGCCTCGTAGTACGGCACGAGAGAACTTGCATGCTGTAATCGTCGCAATTCCCTGGAAGCTCTTGTTGTTGTTGCCCGTGCTGATCGCTTTTGCCATTCCCGCCTACTTGTTTGGTGCGCGTATAGGGCATAATGCTTTATCAGCACTTACTCAGCTTGTCTATACAGCATCTGGCCCTCCTGCGACTGCGACCGCGACACCGTTACCGTCTTTTGCTACGCAGTTGCCGCAGGTTGGTTCATTCCTCTATACAGTGAAAAGCGGTGACTCGTGTGATAGTATTCTGACAACGCAGATGCACTCGGCAGATGCGGGGACCATCTTTAGCGATGCACGCCCTGAGACGGTGCGCGCACTGGATGCCGCGCTCGGCCAGGATTGTCATGCCTTGCAACCGGGTATGGTGTTGGCTCTTTCACCGCAATATCCTCTGCTGGCCTTGGGGGGAGTGGTTCTCAAAATTGAAGCTGCAACGCCGCAGCAGGTGGTTCCTACGCCCTTGATTGCTGTGCCAACGCAAGAACTTGCCCCTGATTGCTCTGGGGGTTGTTCGTTGCTCGTGCGTATCGCGCCACAGGTGCAGGTGCATCTGCTTGTGCAGACGACGCTGGCCATTCAGGTTGGCGCGTGGGTCTGGGCACAAGCGGCGATGGCACGCAAGCCTGTGGCCAATTTTAATACCTATCCCTATGCAGACCCAACTGCCGTGCTGAACGGAATGGCGTTGCGTGCTTGTGATTTTCAGGTCAATAATATCCATGATAGCAATGCGCTTTCATGCGATCAGCTTCTCCCTAATACTATTGATGATGATGGTGGCAGTTGGATGTTTGCTGTGACGGGTGCTAGCGCACTCGACCACTGGCACTATCCGCTTCATTTGCCGGCAGGCACACATATTCTCGTCTGGCTTTCAATGCAAAATGGCAATCTGACATTCAAGAATGGCAATCCACTCTATCGCTACGACGACGCATCCCATTTGTATGTCAAGATTTGATCTTGTGCGCTGCCGATTGGCTGAGAGACATTTGTGTTAGACCTTGTACAATGAATAACGTATTATAGAGAGAGAATGTTTTCTACGTGAAAAAGTTTCGTTCAGTGGAGAAAACGTATGGCTGGCTTGGAGGGCGTGACCCTCGACCGCTATCAACTGCGGCAACTGGTCGGTAAAGGCGGCATGGCAAATGTCTATCGTGGCTACGATACCAGGCTAGAGCGCGAGGTTGCTATCAAGGTTTTCAAACGTGATGACGAGGAATTGCTGCATCGTTTTATCCGAGAAGCGCAATTAATGGAAAACATGCACCATCCCCATTTGATGACCATTTATGATACAGGCGAAAGTAAAGTCGACGGTGTCTTATTCTACTACATCGTTATGCCTTTTATGCCCGGCGGAACGTTGCGTATGCGCCTGCGGCGTAGTCCTTTATCCCTGGCTGAGGCATGCCGCTATTTGCGTGAAATTGCCGATGCTCTCGACTATATTCACAGACGTGGTATTATTCACCGCGATATCAAGGCATCTAATATTCTGCTCGATGCGAATGGCAATAGCTATCTGGCTGATTTTGGCATTGCACGCACAACGTCTGACGTCACACAGCTCACCACAACGGGCAATGTCTTGGGAACGGTCGATTATGTTGCCCCAGAACTCTTTGAACCCCATCAACGTGCTGACGCGCTCAGCGATTTGTATTCGTTAGGCGTGTTGCTCTTTGAAATGGTTACCGGGCGTTTGCCCTTCGCCGCTGAAAATCAGATTGCGTTGGTGGCCATGCACATCAATAAATTGCCTCCTCTTCCCAGTAGTTTTATGGCGACGCTTCCGCCATCGGTAGACCAAGTTGTTCTCAAAGCCTTAGAGAAACAGCCAAGTATACGCTATGCCAGTGGCAAAGCCTTAGCGGAAGCGTTTTGTCGTGCTACGACTGCTCGTGCAGGCGATTCCACTAATGGAGGATTGCTTGTGCAGGGCGTGCCCTCTCCGCTCCAGGCATCGCCCGATACGCCGACAATTGCTGCGCTTCCGCCTGCTGTTTTGTCCTCACCGCGTGCTATGGTGACGCCGCGTGGTCCGACTCGCGTGGCTTCGGAGCATGCGGCATCGATGTCATTGGCGCGCTCGCCCCGACGAGGACGACAGCCATCATCCGAGCAGGCCCGCTTTCGTGTCGTAACCGTTATTGCGCTTTTCGTGCTACTGGCCGTCGTTGTGCCAATTACCTATGTCTTGCTGACTCATAACCATAGTTATGCTGGTGGAACACAGGGAGGCCAGAGCAATAGCACATCATCGGTGTCATCGTCCTTCACGGCAACTGCTACTCCCAACTTGACGGCAACCGCAGAAGCCGCTGCTGCAACTGCTACACAACAGGCCAAAAACGCGACGGCGACTGCTATTGCGGGCATGACAGCAACCGCACAGGCACAAGCGCAGGCAACTGCTGGTGTGCTACAAACGGCAATCGCAGGTCCTCCCAGCTATAGTGATCCGTTGAATAACGCTAATAGCTCCGCGACACAAGCGGCAAACTGGGACCAGGATAGCCACTGTGCATTCCAGTCAGACGGTTATCATGTCACTGAGGGTGTCAATCTGGTCAATTTTCACGGCTGTCTGGAGTCAGGTCATAGCTATCAGGATGCTACGATTACGGTAGATGTCGCGATTAGTAGCGGACATTCGGGTGGCGTGTTTTTCCGCGTCAACAGGAGTAGTATTCTCGGTGTGTTTGCAGGCTATCTATTCGAGGTAGACAATCAGGGCAATTATAAGATAACAGTCTCGAAGGATTTTAGCAACCCTCTCGATACGATTGTACTGCAGGATTGGACTGCCTCTTCAGCTCTTAAAACAGGCAGTGCGAAAAATCTGCTGCAAGTAATTGTAAAGGGCACCACCTTCCTGTTTTCTGTTAACGGCACGTTTTTGGCCAAAATCCAAGATAGTACTTACACGAGTGGTGGTGTTGCCCTGCTTGCAACCACGAGTGGTACTAACGCCGATGTGATCTACAGTAATCTGAATGTTTACCCGTCTACGCCTTAAATAAGCGTATCTCATCTGGCACGTTCAAGGCAAAGCAGGGCTTATTGGTGTGGTTCCAGCACCCCACCCGTTGTGCTGGAGCGAATAGCCCCTTGTTCCGCAAGCTTGCACTCGATCAGGGCACGTAGCCTTTGCTGTTGTTCATCACTCAGGATAGCTTTTACAACGCCTGAGTTGATATAGGCGATCAAAGGCTCCACTCTAAGATACTACTAAGATACTAAAAATAGGGCCTTATTATTTATCAGGCCATGCGCGGGGAGGCACAATTTTATGTTCGACGGCAAAAGCGGCAGCCTCGCTCCTGCGTGCCAGCCCCAGTTTTTCCAGGATATGGCTAACGTGGTTGCGCGCTGTTTTCTCGCTCACAAACAGCTTTTCCGCGATCTGTTTATTCGTATAGCCGCGTGCTATCAGGGCAATGACTTCGCGTTCACGTTCTGTCAGGTCATCGCCACCTATTGATGTGAGGTTTTTATCCTGTGCAGTTAGGCGAGCAATCGTGCGTTTCAGTTCTGTAGGGTCCAGTAGCGATTGACCGGAAGCGACAGCGCGAATGGCCTTGAGTAGCTCGGCCCGACTGACATTTTTGAGCAGGTAACCGCTTGCACCCGCCAGGATGGAAGCCGTTATGGCCTCCTCATCAGTGAAGGAAGTAATCATGAGAATGGCGATCTGGGAGGCGTTGTTTTTAATCTCGCGACAGGCCTCGATGCCGTTTATCTTCTCCATACGCACATCCATCAGAATGACTTGTGGGTCTAGTATGCCAACTTTTGCTATGGCCTCCGCTCCATTACTGGCTTCGCCAACAATTGTGATATCGGGTTCTAGCTCAAAGGCGGCACGCATACCCAGGCGTACTACTTCATGGTCGTCGACGAGCATCAAACGTATTTTTGTCATTAGATCTCCTCTATTCTATAAGTTAACGACGAAATGTGTGCTTAGATAGGAATGCAGACGTAGACCCGGATGCCGCTATCGGGTATTTGGGATATTTCAAAAATTCCACCCAGTTCCTCGACACGCTCACGGATGCCACGCAATCCGTAGCCTGAATACAGGTGTGTTTGCTCCGTCCCGTTCGTCTCTTGCATAGGGATAAGGCCGTGCCCGTTATCGCGAACCTCGATCTCAATTTGAGTCGGTTGTTGTGAGAGATAAACGAGGATGCGCGTTGCTTCTGCATGTTTGTAGGCATTGGTTAAGGCCTCTTGTACAATGCGAAAAATGGCAGTTCCCACCTGAGCGTAGTGATGTGAATGGAGCAGTTCTTCACTCAGCTCTGTCTCTGACGTGACGTCAAGTTGTGCGGTAAGTCCGCTGATCGCCTCGAATTCACGTAGTTGGTTTTTCAACATTTGCGTGAGTGTGGTTGAACCGCTCATCAGTGGTTTGAGGTTAAACATGTAGTTGCGTGTCTCCCAGAGAGCTTGTTTTGAGATCGTGACAAGTTTCTCCAGACGTTGAGCGAGTGGGAGCAGCAGTTCGGCATCTTCTTCAGAGGCTTCCGCAATGCGATTGGCCTGTGCGGCGCAGGTCTCCGCGTTGAGGCTGAGCATATAGACGAGTTGTGCAATGCCATCATGGATTTCGCGTGCGATCCGTCCGCGCTCGGCAACTGCGGCGAGTTTGACAGTCTCTTCAGTCAGACGAATATTATCTAGTGTGACCAGGAGTTGCGTGCCAGAAATCGTCAGGAAGCGTTCCTGACGTTCACTAAAGTGTGTCTGACGAATACTTTCGGCTCCTAAGACCATTTGGACCCGTTTGCCTTTAAAGAAAGGAATGTAGAGGCGGGCCGTTCCATACGGTCCTGTTTTTTCAGAGAGGCGCTCGAAAGTGACGACATTTCTGCCGCTTTGCGCTACTTGCTGGAAAAGGGCCTCGGTGTGGGTGGGGGGAAAGTCACCTGGAATATAGTCTTCGATGTAGGTGTGAATGGTCCAATACTGCTGTGTGGGATGGCTAGCTTCATCGTCAGGAAGCTCAAAGAGGGCCAGCGCGAGCCGTTGGAAATGGCCGCCTTGGCGTATTTGGGCGATACTGCGCTGAAGTGTGGTCTGAATATCGGGTGCGCCACGTAATAGTGTTTCACTGACCCGGACAAGTGCCTGCTGACGACGTACATTGTCCTGTTCACGCCGCTTGCTCTGAGCATAATGGCTAAGCAACGTAGCGATATAAGCTGCGAGCAATGCGACGAGTGGGACATCGATCAATGAGCCAACGATATCAATCACATCAGCCACATGCTGTATGGCACCGGGTGGCGGAATGAGCATACCCAGGATGACGAAGAGATCATAACCCACTGCAACCGTCAGGCCACCTCGATAACGATAGGCAAATGCCGCTGCAAAGACAGTGGAGATGCCATAGCGATAGAAGATGGAGCCGGCCCCAAAGGGAGGGTTGCCCAGTGCGCCACCGTAGTACATCGCGAGTCCACAGATCAGCAGGTCAACACTGTAGAGCGTGATATCGCCGTAGATATTGCGCGTGCTTGCCAGCGGGGTAAGAATATCGGCTTCTTCGTCTTCCGCCAGCGGGCGGACACGTTTGGGGAGGCGTCGGGCCTTTCGTGCAAAGAGAGGAGTTAAGCGTGTGATATGTGGTAGAAGAAGATAGAGTAAAGGGGCATAAAATGTGACAAAGAGCGTCTGTGCCAGGGTGACCGCGAGCAGAATGACCCCGATACGGAAGCGTAAAGGGTCATAGCCATAGCCGAGTATGACGATCAAGGCATAAAGCCACATACTCCATCGCCAGATCAGGAAAAAATAGCTGGGCGTGTTGCGTAGACGCCGCAAGGTCGTACCCGAAAAGGCCTGTAGTCTGCTTCTCGACTGGCTCATCATGTTTCACCTCTGAATTGCAAGAGAGAGCATGTCGCAAGAATATCTCGTGAGCAGTATGCATGCTTTTTTGTGTGTTGTCAATAATGTATGCAGCGATGCAGCGATGTGAAAAAAAATTCACGAAATAGGGGCGATATGAAAGAAAATTTGCCTTGCACACTAGCAGTGCAATAGGAATCTGTGGTATGGTATATATACACGTTTGCAATACAGCTAACCTTGCTGGATGAGAGTGGACTAATGAAAAGTCTTTCAGAAACAGCTATGCAATGAGGTAGACGTGTACTGTACTGTAGTAAAAGAAGGGACGGTTCCTGCCGTGAAAAAAGCCGAAAAGAAGCGTACACCGCTACTGGCTAATCTGAGCGAACTTAACCGGCCTTTGCGTGTTCGACCTGTCCGCGTTTTGGGGCGTGAGTGGTGGGCTATTGATGCGGACGACACCTGGCCTGGGATGGTAATGGATTTGCGCCGTCTGGGCTTTGAGTCTATGGCATGGGGAGAGGAAGTGCTGGTACGTGAAGGCGGGCCGGCAACTGAAACGCAAATGGAGGGACCTGCTGCCTTAAGCGGGCTAAAACCATTTCCAACCATCCAGGCGACTATCAGAATTCGGCGTGAAGAGTACGCGCCTCCCACCTATTCCGATTTTACAGCGTTGGAATATTTGGATGAGGACGAAGACGACGAATTTGATGCCGATGAGCTTGAACCAGAAGACCTGGATAATGAGTAAACAGCTCAGGTCTTTTTTATAGACGACTTGTTGAGAAAACGCAACACGCATGCCAACAAGAAGGGTATGTGTGTTGCGTTTTTGTACGGTACGGTACAAAAACGCGCATCATGGTGTATGCTAAAATGGTCGTAGTATGTTGTCATTAGCAACGTGCTGATACCCACCGATAGAAGGAGTTGCTGTTTACAATGTCTATTGCACCTGTTGATACTTTCGTCATGGCACGTGGTTGGCGTTTCCATGTACGTCGCTGGTTTCCTACCACACCAGTTGTTACGCTTCCCCCTCTTCTCTTCATTCATGGCCTGGCTTCGGCTGCTCATATCTGGGACCTGGTTGCTCCATTGCTTGCCGCACATGGCTATACCGTGACCTCGCTCGATCAGCGTGGGCACGGAGAGAGTGACAAGCCCGAGAGCGGCTATGAATTCGCCTCGATCATTGCTGATGATGCTGCGATTGTAGAAACGCTTGCTCTGGCCCATCCTGTAGTTGTGGGCCATTCGTGGGGGGCGGCTGTGGCTTTGGAGTATGCCGCGACCTTTGCCAAAGAGGTCAGCGCATTGGTGCTTGTCGATGGGGCAACCAACCAAATGTCACTGCGCACAAACTGGTCACGCGCGCAGGCGATGATTGATCTGGCTCCGCCGCGTTTTGCTGGCACGCCACGCGAAACCTTTCTTTCCTTTTTTAAGCGAGGGCCGTTGGGCCAACAGTGGACGCCACAGTTGGAAGATATCGTACTGCATATTGTGCAACTACGCGAGGATGATACGGTTGCCCCACGTTTGATTTTTGAGAATCATTTGCAGATTATTGGCGCGATGTGGGATCAACCAACCTTCGCGTTGTATGAGCAGTTGCGTTGTCCCACGACGCTCATTGTTGCCGAGCAAGCGATTGATGATCCCGCACGCCAGGAGATGCTGCGTGCCCGCCAGGATGGTATTGCGCGTATCCAACATATAAACCCTGCCGTGCGTGTGGTGCGTATGCCCGATACGATTCACGATATCCCGCTCCAACGACCAGAACGTCTGGCTGAAGAAATTATGCGTGCTGCACAAACTACGACCGAGCATACGTAATACCTGTGCATTTAGGCGAATGCTTTCCTACGTTTGCTCAAGATGGTCAGAAGCCACCAGATTGCTCCTGCTGCCAGAATGAGTAACATGGGTTCTATAGGGGCACGGAAGCGCGAGATGCCGTAGAGGGCTACACTTTGTGCGAGGGTGATGAGGATCATAAAGTAAATAAACAGCAGATCGCGCCAGCGTTTCCAAGTTGTAAAAAGGCCCAGCGCGGCTAGGGCAAAGACAAGTGGTGTGAGAATGACCATCGTCGCGACTACGAATTGTGATGAGGGGCGATCAGGGAAACGGTTGATCGGCAAATCGGCCTCTTCTGAAGTGATGCGCCACATGTTGAGGGCATGCAAGCCTAGCAAGGTTGGCATCTGCTGAAGGTGACTGCCTATCCATTGGAGTGCGGCTGTTTTGTATGCCCCGTCGCGTGTAACTTCGCAAGGTGCGGCACACTGTGTGGGAAATTGTTGCACCAGTGCGGGCACAGCCTCCTCTGGCCGAAACCAGGTCGCGAAATAAAGGCCGTTTTGGAAGTTCGGGTCTGCAATCTGGTTATTGTACGCACCAATTAGCACTTTGCCATCGCCGGTCGCGACACCAATAAGGCTGTGAGAGACGCGATAATTGCGTATAAGCCAGGGAGTGACCAACGCCAACGAGACCAGCGAGACAATCAGCGCACTTTTGAGCGCGACAGGCCATGAGAGAGCTTTTGTCAGGCCCATGATGCCAACCCATAGCACAAACAGGCCGAGAATAGCTGGTCCATTGGGGCGTGTGAGCGAGACGAGGCCGAGTAGCAGACCGCTGAGAACCATCAGATACCAGCGAGGTGTGCGCTGCAAGCGAAGAAGACTATAGCAGAGCGCGAAGAGCAGAAAGGTATAGAGCGATTCGGCATAGAGCCAGCCATCATAAATATACAAAAATGGATAGATTGCAGCCAATAGACCCGCTACTAGCCCGATGCGTGGGCCGAACAGGTCTCTGGCAAAATAGTAGACAAGCAAGCATGTGCCGGAGCCAATCACGCTGAGGAAGAGACGTACCATGTGGTCGTGAGGGCCGAGGATGCCGTAGATAATGGCAATGACCATTGGCCAAAGGGGCGCACGGTCCACCGTTGCCAGATGTGGCAGCAGGCAATAGCAATGTTCGTGGAGCAGGTTGAGTGCGATGGTCTGGTATGTCAAAGAGTCATGTAAGGGATAATAGCCAAGTGTCACGATCTCATTATAAAGAAAGCGAATCAGTAGTGCTAGCCCAAACACAATCAGGGCGGGTGGCGTAATAAAAGAACGTACAAATTTCATAGAGCCTCTCAAAAATATGTATGCTATCAAATAGTTCTGCCAGATATATGTTTCAGACGTTCAGTCTATGTGAATGTAACCTTTGCATGCTTTTCACGAACATATTTGCTACTGGCCGTTATTCTGCTATAATGAAAGAGCGTTTTAAAAAAGAACATACGTGCTATCGCGATTGTGTTGTATTGTTTTGGAAGGAATGGATGTATGTCTGGAGAGATACCACAGGAGCAGCCGCAGGAAGCGATTGTGGCAGAAGAGCAGGGCGGCTTCCTGGGTGCGCCAAGCGTGCTTGTGGAACCATCGGTTTCGTCAGAAGCAGAGCTGTCGCCCGCACTGATATACACAAACCCACTGACCGATCAATCGAGTCTAGCGGCATGTGTGTTACCCTATCAACAGGAATTGATGGTGCGTGGCAAATCAAACTATACGGTTGCCTGTTTTCTTTCCGACCTCAAGATGTTGAGTGCGCATTTAGGCCTTGAAACACCAGTGGGGCGCATTGGCAAAGAAGACCTCACGGATTGGCTGATGAAACTCAAATTTGGCACGAAGGGCACAACACCAGCTCCTAAAACGATGGCGCGCCGTGTAACTTTTTTGAGGAACTTTTTCTCTTGGCTGATACGCGAGCAGATTATTCGTGAGGACCCTTCTGCCAGTCTCGTCTTGGAACGTCCGTTGCCTCCATTGCCTGAACTGCTCTTGGCTAATGAGGTCGAGCTTTTATTAGAAGCGGCGGCACAGGATGCCCGTGCGCATTGTCTGGTCTACCTTGTCCTCTATGCGGGTTTGAAAAAAGAAGAGGTCATGGCCCTAAAAGTCTATCATGTTGATCTCTCTGATCCACATATGCCGATGGTCACCGTCCATTTTCCCGCCTCGACTGGCAAGCAGCATCGCGAACGCCGTTTGCTCCTACCGGGAGCCTTTACCGCCATTTATAGACGCTACCAGGAAGATTTTCGCCCGACTGATGAACTCTTCGCCTGTACTGACCGCAATTTAAATTACATTCTGGCGAAAGCGGTGAAAGTTGCCGATATTAAGAAGCGTGTCACGTTGCAATTGTTGCGCGATACCTTTGCTGTACAGCAACTGCGTGAAGGTGTGGCTCCTGATGCCTTGCGTGAAAAGCTAGGCTTGTCCGATGAAGCATGGCTAGAGTCACGTGAGAAATATCGCCGTCTGGCTTTTCCCAAATAGCCTCGCTACTGCTGCTGTGGACGTGGTGGCATGCTCTGTGGTGGTGTTGGCACGAAAATGACTTGTGCGGTCTTGCGTAAAAGTTTGCGTTGTAACAGTAGTACGTTAAGGATGATTGCACCGATAGCGAGCGGTCCCAGGCAGATCAGGCCTAGTCCAAAGGTGATGATCGTGCCGCCAATGATAAGGGGCCAGTAGAGCAAGATGCTGCAGAGCAATAGCACGACACCAATCGTTGTTTCACCGCCAATGAGCCAGCCAATGCCAAAGATGCCGAACAGCGATAAAATGACTTCGGCAATCAGCGCGCTGTTAACCTCCTGCGGTGGTCCATAGGGGGAGATGAAGGGGGGCTGGAATGTTCCTGCAAAATTCTCACGTGGATATTGTCCATAGTTGGTCATAGGCGGCGGTAATTTTGCTTTGGCGCGCGCTATCTCTCTATGCGTGCCGCAACGCGGACAAAACATTACCTCTTGCGGTATTTCATTCCCACAACGTTCACAGATTTCCATGGTTATTCCTTCTGTCGTGGTCAATAAGCTCTACATTGTAGACTTGCATGCTCATATATGGAATGGCGTGTGAGCTTATGAGATATTCTGGATACTCCATCCGCTGCTATTGCTGCTGATTTCAATCGTACCTACTTGTGCTGTTTGCATGATCTGCATCCTCGCATCGTTTGCAGTGAATGGCGCAAGCGTTGTTACTGGTAGAACAGTAGAGATGCCGGCTATTTTCCGCTCTTTGGTATTCAAGGCCGCTGGCGTGATAATGAGTAGTGATGGTTGTGCCCTCTGTATGGCCTGAATGGTCTGCGCGGAAAGTGGTTTCCCTATTTCCCCCACTATTTGTACGATTGTTGCCCTAAGATAGTTGGAAGCAATACTCGTGAGTAGCCCGTTGAGAGCGTGTGTGTTCTCTGTTGCGGCCCCTAACAAGAGTATGCTGAGACCGGGAGCGAGCAGACGCAGAATCAGCGTATTGGTGCGCACGTCACTACTAGTGTCCAGTTGATTGCTCGGCCAGAGGATTTGTAGGACGACAGTGTTGCCGAGGGCAATGGTTGTGCCTTGCATTACTTGGGTGTAGGGAATGGCTCGCTCTCGTAGAGTACGTCTCCAGAGTGCATAGCTTGTGTTAGGATGAGCCATGCCTGCATCAAGCACTTCACGGATATGATAGCGTGTGACAACATCTTGTAGCCCGGCGAGATGATCTGAGAGCGGAACGGTCAAGATCACGAGATCGAGTGTGCGTTGCCAGGTGGGTAACTGGCTATCGAGTAAACTGGAGAGTGCTGTGGCATCTAGGCCGCCGTCGATCAGAGCATTTTTGCCATCGGGTGTGCGAATCAGGATCGCCTCGCCTTGTGGAGGTTGAGCGGAGGGCGTGACCGAGAGAAAGGTAATCTGAACATGGCTGTCTGGCACTGTCGCATGAGCGACAACGCCCGTCGTGAGCAGAATGAGAGTGGCTGCGCTGACCTGGCTAATGAGCCAGAATGAGGGTGGTAGTGGCGATGCTGGCGCGGCAGCGAGCGATGAAGAGGTGAGCAAAGGTTGTTTGCGTGCCAGCAAGAGCAGGATGATGGCCAGCGCAATGTAGTAAGACCAGCCTACGATGCCATTGAAGCCTTGTACGGTGATATATGCTCCCGGTAATCTGGCGCACCAACTCACGATCTTGATAAGATACCAAAGTGGAGGCCAGGCAATCCAACCGACGAGCAGAGCTAGCGATGGGGAGAGCAGGCCTGCGCAACAGAGGAGTACACCAAGCAAAAGGAAGGTTCCCAGCAGTGGAACGCTCAAAATATTTGCCAGTGGGGCGATAAAGGAGATCTGGTTGAAGGCAATTGCGAAGATGGGCAGGGTAGCGACCTGAGCTGCCAGCGTGACTGCGATGATTTCTGCCCCCATGTGTCCAAAGGGTAGGTGTGCCAACGGCTGCAAGAGGCGTTGAAACGTAGGGGTGAGGAGTAGGATACCGAGTGTTCCCAGAAAAGAAAGCAGAAATCCAACATCCCATAAGATGAAAGGATCGAAACTGCTTAAGATGCCAGCGGCTAAAGCCATCGCGGTATAGACGTTGTAAGTACGCCCAATCTTCGGCGCGCTCACTAACAAAATGCCCATAATGCCTGCGCGCAGTGCGGCTGGTCCTGCCCCACTTAGCAAGGTATAGAGGGCGATACTGGTGATGGTGAGGAGGATGGTGAACCTGTATCGCCAATGGCGTTGGCTGCGTTGTGAAGCCCTTCTGTGGTAATCCGCAGTGGGTGCTTTGTAAAACCATCCGGTCATGGTCTGCATCATCCCGGCCAGAATAGTCACTTTGAAGCCAGATGGCGCAATCAGATGGGCTGTCCCTGTGACATTGAAGAGCGGGCGGAGTAGGCTGAGAGCAGGTGTCCGCAGGCTGAGGAAGAGAGCGATTAGTAAGGCGGCGGCTGGTTGTGGCAGAGCCTGCTGAATGATTGTTGCCAGTATGACGCGTCCATGATAAAGCTGTGCTATCACTATGCTGATGAGACTCCCTGCTGTTGTAACGACAGCAATACGTGGAAACGTCATGCTCGCAAAGATACCCGGGGCATCATAAGGCGTGGGCGGATGTAGCACGCCTTGCACGGTGACGGTATCGCCATAGTTGGTTCCATAAGGGTTTTCGATGCTGTTTCCACTCATACGTATGGCGACTGTGCCGGTGGCATTCTGCCAAGATGCAGCGGTGCTAAAACGCATGGATTGCACTGAGATAATGAGCAGGCGACTGCGCCCTTGTAGCATGGGTTCTTCAGAGACCGTGCCTTGCAACTGTACAGACCCTGCATTGATCAGTGTGCTAATACTATGCGGTGTATTGCTTGGTAAGGCCAGGAGATAGCGAAATGCACCAAACAGAAAAAAGGCGATAAGAAGAGCAAGCAGGCGTCCCTGTGGGTGGTGACGGAGCGGAAGCAGGCTGAGCAATGCCAGTACGGCTACCACTAACAAGGCCAATGGTGGCAAGGCGATGAGCGATGCACCTACCATGCCAGTGAGCCACGCACCGACGATGAACCCCAGCATGAGGCCATGAAGATCAAGACGAGTATGCACTCCTGTGTGATACTGCACTGCCACGTACCATCCTTTATTGTGGTAAGAATTTGCCGTTCTTGTCTGCCTGTAAGGTCGCTAGTGGAATGGCATGCGTGCTATTATAAAGAGGGCCGCATAGATGCCGAAAACAATGCCCCCGCCTGCTCCTAGCCAGCCGCCAACGCGGTGACCCAGCAGGCCGCCTAGACGAAGGCTCTCGTCAAGCGAATTTGCGATCATCCAACCGAGGAATCTGCCGACGAGACGTCCTACAATTAATCCAATGCCCCCCCCCACTAGCATGCAGACAATCCAGGTAACAATGCTGAGTACGATGAAAAAGCCATTAGGTGCGTTCATGAAACGGTAACCAAGTCCTTTATTTTGGTGTAAATGCTTTTGCTGACAACATTTAATAACTGATCTACGCTGGTGTATGCGCCATGTTGTAATCTATAATTTACAATATTTTGGGCGGTCGTACTACTGACGTGTAATGCCAGTCGCATGTCGCTAGCACTGGCGGTATTGATGTTGAGCAGTGTGCCACTGCTACTACCTGCACTGTTGCTTGTCCCAGTGATGCCGCCCACATTGCCGGGCATAGCTTCGCCAACAAGCGGCACGTAGACCTCTTGCCCATCGCTGAGCTTTGAGGCCAGATTCAGGGCGACAAGGTCTGCTCCCGGCAAAGCCCCACCCGCCATTTGTAGGAGCTGATAGACGCGAGCGTCAGCTGGTAGCGTGTAGACACCTGGGTTTTTGACTGCTCCTGTGACATATACTGTGATGCCGCCTGTACTACTGTTGCTGTTGATGAAAGATGCCGTGGTGGGAAGGGTGTTAAGTGAGCTATTATTCCCCGTCGTGTTGTTAAAATTTTGTTGCGTGATGCTGGGCGCACTGGTACTTTGCGCGCCGTTGTTCCAGATGACGTAGAGAGTTAGCACGAGCAAGCCGAGCAGCACAAAAGCAAGCCAGCGTCTTAGTGGTGACTTTTTGATGTGGGGCGTCAGCGATAGTACACCTGTATGACTAATAGGGGGTAAGGTTGGAGGGGAGACAGGTTGAATATGTTGTATGAGATGGCCATGTGAAAGTGCAGGTGTGATCGTAGGCAATGGAATCGTGTCTTGCTGATAAATTGAACTATTGATGCTGACGTGCTGAGTACGTGCTTTCTTATAATGTAGTGGCGTTCTTTGTATACCCATAAAGCTACTCCCTTCGACATAATATCAACCGCATGAATAATAACAAATTGATAAATAGATGTCAAGCATTTGGGGGAACATTTGTCCGTGTTTTGTGACTCTTGAGAAAAATTGACATCTGTGGTATGATAAGGCGAGAACGCTGATATGTTCCCGTAGCTCAGTGGATAGAGCACCGGTCTCCGGATTTGACACCCATTTCAAACGGCCTTATAAGCCATTTCCCCATACTATTACAAGGGTGTGAGCATCGGTTATTACGGTGAGAATTTCAGGAATTTCAATAATTCCAATTGGCTTTTATAGCGTTTTTAAGCCACAAAAAAAGACCTGAATGTATGCTTTATAGAGCATCAGTCCTGGTCTTCTTTTTATGTTTTAGGGAGATTTCTTCTTTGTTTTTGTTGTTGCTGTAACTGTTCTAAGTTTCCTCTGATTAATTTTGTGTCAGGATGGTCAGGACCGAGGACCTGCTCGCTGATGGCGAGGGCACGCTGGT
>VFSW01000519.1_pt1 | contig 56876 bp, 50 predicted proteins | sample 5358111 | NCBI WGS metagenome assembly VFSW01 (sample SAMN11554181, study PRJNA540505) | mine drainage metagenome | isolation source: sediment from site ElyBrook_90M | place: USA: Ely Copper Mine, Vershire, VT | collected 2017
CGGTGTCTTTGCAGGCGGACTGGGATACCTCGTCAACTACTTTAGGAAGTAGGAGCAAGTCGGCCAAGTGGCCGGCTCTCTTTCTTTCTTTGGTGAGTAAACATGGCTAGAGAGAAGTACGTCACAGTGAAGATCCCTTCAGAGCTTGCTGATATCTTAGATCAGCTTGCGGGGGAAATGGGGTACAGAAGCAGGGCGGAAATTGTCGATGATTCGATAAGGAGATTCATCGACTCCCACAGATCTCATGAGGAGGCTGGCCCGAAGTTCGGAAAGCGCAGACAAGAAGAACAACTTTCTGTCTCAACAGCGTAGCACTCGGCAACCCACTTTTTCTAAGCAAAGGAAGGCGGGGGCTCAGATCTACATCGTTGAGACGTCTACTCTAGTCAATACACGAGATTTCCACCTTCGGTTGCCGGCAGTTCACTTTCGAAAAATCGGAATGCTTAAGTTACAGTAATATTGCTGTAACAGCTCCCTAAATCGAGCGTGAAGTAAATAAATGGAAGAGTTGAAATTACTGGATGCAAGGGATCAAGTGCAAATGCAAGAACCTGTTTCAGAAGCGCAAGAACTCTCAACTGAGCCCGTTCGCGCAACTCAAGGAAGGAGGAATCCCCCGGCGAGAAACACTTCGAGATTTTGGTTTGAGCGCTTTCTAGCGGTGATCCAAAGGCAAAACCCCTCAATCATTGATTCTGCATTCTTGAACCAGATTGCGCCGAGCAACGAGGGAAAGTTGCTGGCCCAGCTAAAGTACCTTCATGTGATTGACGAGCAAGGTAAGGCAACCAGGCTCCTTCCAGCTCTCAACATGGTCGGCGAAGAGCAGAAGAAGGGCTTTCAGGAAATTGCCAAGGAAGCGTACGGCGACCTATTGGTTGAGGTCAAGATCGAACGCGCCGTCGCAGATGATGTAGTTAATTTTTTCATTAGAAAGTATGCCTTCACCCGCGACAAGGCGATCAACGCGGCGAAATTCTTCCTCTACCTTGCGGAGAAGGGCTCGATGCCAATCTCCGAGGAACTCTCAGCCTTTCTCGTTGAGAAGAACGGTTCAAACGGCGCGCCTTCAGCCTCCGCAACTCCTTCCATGGTTTCAGTGGCAAGGATCCCAGAGAGAATGCAAAGGGTACTTCCAACAAAGGATTCAAGAACCTATCCATCCTCACGCCCAGGCGTCCAAAAGAAGGCACCATCTAGAGAAGAGTATGCAGAGCCTGCGATCCAGGCCACAATCAACATCAGGCTCGACAAGGACACTCCAAAGGAATACTGGGACAGAGTGCTCGCTCTACTCGGTGAGAGAAAGAACGATGCTTCTTTTGACGTTCAGGTAAATAGGTCTGAAATCTTAGGTCCTGACGAAACGCAAACCGAAGTGACGGAAAAACGCTCAGAGTTGGATAAGACAAGCGTGAAGCGTTAGGCAATCGGCTTGACTTTCCTAAAGGTTGCATAGAACAGAGTGAAGGTGGCTACATAAAAAAAGCCGGCGAGTAGGAACGGCAGTCCGTAATATCCTGATTGCAGGATCATTCCTCCAATGAACGTCGTCACGCTGGTCGGGAGACGCAAGACCACGGAGCTCAGAGCACTCGCTAACCCTCTTTCTTCCTGGTGGACTATTCCCATCAGGAAAGAGTCTGCCAGAGGAGCTGACATGTTCATGAGAGTCGCTCTTACGACGATGAAAACACCTGCTAGGCCCGGATCTCCTACGACAGCAAGGCTGAACATGAAAATGCTCGAGAGAGCTTCTGTCAGAACAATAGTCTTTACAGAGCCATACCTTGCTGAAAGTCTAGGACTCAAAAGCGAGGCAAAGCTCATCCCAACATAAGCAACGCCTATCAACGGGCCGCTGTACGTGTCTGGCACATCGAACCTGAGGAAAAGCCAAGTCGGGAGCAGCGGTATTATGAGCCCGCCCCCTATTCCAACCAGGCTGAATATGCCTGAGAATTTTAGAATTGCTCCAAGATTTCCTCTCTTTTTCTCTTCTGAACCAGATTCTGCTTTTGGCTCTCTAGTGTGGTGATAGTCCTTCAGCAAGACTCCAATCACAATAGGCGAAACGAGATTTAATAGACCAAAGAAGACAAGAGAGTAACCGTGAATCAGAACAGAGCTCATACGTAGAACCTGCTCGAAGTAGGGCAGAAAGAACGGAATGAAAGAGCCAAGGCCCAATGAAAGAGTCACGACTACGAAAGACAGAGAAAGTGCCGCGTCTCGATTGCTTAGGTCAGTCTGGTCGGAAATTATGGCATTCCAAGTCGAGAGAATCGCGCCTTCTGCGATTCCGGCGCAGACCGCGCCAATGAAGAACACTTTAGTTTGAGTGGTAAGACCGAAGATCAACAACGGGATCGTCTGAACAATTGTTCCCGGGATCAGAATGTGCTTTCGATTTACCCTGTCAGAAAGCATTCCCAGTGGAATAGACCCAATGCCTGATGCAAGGCCGTTTATTGCAAGAATCGCACCGATTGTTCCAGAATCGATTCCCACTTCAGGAAGATACGCCGCGATGAGAACGAGAAGGTAGGCGTATCCAACTGTCCCGATCGAAACAGAATAGATCAGCATCTTGACTTTGCTTGGCACAAGGCTTGACATGTTGTTGCTGCAGGTTTCCTAGATGTAGAGGAATCTAGTCGGGGCTGAGCTCTTATTTGATATTTCTAGAGCCGTCCCAGCATGACGCTTGCTTCTTTGCGACTACGAGATTACGGTTATGGTTCCAGTCATTGGACGAATCTGGCAATGGATAGGTAAATGTTCCTAGAGAAGTAAATGCGAACCTGAAATTATGACTTGGATTCAGAATAGGACTAATGTCACAATCCGGAATCAGAAGTAGTGGTGTTTTGCGTGCCGTCATTATTCATCCATACAACAGTAGTTCCTATCTTGATTACGATTTCGTTAGGATCAGTTCCAAACTGTGAATTCAGAATGAAGATGGTGAATTGGTTTCGGCAGTTTACGTCCAGAGGCACTGGATGATGAGAAAATAGGTTGGGGCGGCGTCTTTGGAGGCATTGGCGGCGTTGCCTCATAAGCAATCATATGACTAGTAACAAAAGGGCCATAACAAAGGCGCCTATCAGCCACATACGCTCCCCGTTCATTACGCAGATTAGATAATTAGACGAGAGAGATTAATTTAGGAGTGACCTTCATTTCATTTTATATTTGTAGCTAAGCGCATCACCTTAGTAGTTACGGTAACTCGAAATACTGACGGAACATGTTGACGTTTAATTCTCACATCGAGAAGATTAGCGTCTCCTGCCGGGCTATGGGCTTAAGGAAAGTGGAAATTCACCCTTAGTGACAAGCTAGAACGCCTGTATGGGATTCAATTGCCCATTCGGCAAGCGAGCTGGGGCTTCCTCGACCCATATCTGTGTTGAAATGCAGATAAGATGAATTTCAAACCAATTCCACTGAAGGGTGCCTTCACGAGGATTATAAGGGGGAGGCGCAGAGACATCACCTTTGGTGCCTGCAAAACAAACAACGAGTCATCTTGGAAAAAGTGCTCAGCTTGATTTTTCGTAACTTGAAATTCAGTAAATTGAATCGAAGATCTAGACACAAAAAGGGAATTGCCGAGATCATTGCTACATTGCTCATGATCCTTATCGCTGTTGCCGCAAGCGTTGTCGTATACATCTACGTATTGAATTTCGTGAGCAATGCCTCTCAAACGAACTCAGGAAGTACTAGCACGATTTCCATTGACAGTTTCTGCGCGAGCTCCTCGACGAGGTGCGCGGAGGTAGGGGGATTCGGAACGAGCTATTACATCGTTGTGAGGAATGTTGGAGGAAGTCCCATATCAATCAATGCAACTAGGGAACCTGCCTTGTATTTCACTGATGTCACTGCAGGGAGGGCTCTTTCACTTACGTGCAATACCTTCGCCTCTTCGGTCCCACCTGGTGGAACCTATGCGTGTTTCAGTACCTCGACTAATGCGCTTGGAATCAACGCCGGAGATACCATAGGTGTCAAGGTGGTGAACCCAGATGGTGGAGCTTCGGTTTCGAGCACTAAAGCCCTAACCTAGGCCCCTTTCTACCTGGGTAAAAGGTCAGCCGCCACGCTTGTTTTCTAAGTAATTCTAATAACAAAGCGTGGTCGCCGCAGATCCCCATGTCAAAAGAGGTATCCTGTCCTGGCTGTTCGTTTAGAGTCAGAACCGAGGACGATAATGAGCTCGTTGCACTCGTGCAACTTCACGCGAGAGTACATCATAACCACTCTCTTACGAGAGACGAGGTTCTACAGTCAGCAAGGGCGGGCTGAAGCAGAAACTCAAAGCAAACCGAAGGATTAGATTGATGTGTGCTATGGTTCATTTTCCAAATGTTCATATTGAATTGTTCTGTGATTTCGACGCGATCGTTAGATATTGATCCGTCCATAGAATATGCATTGAGAAACCATGGACGCCGAATTTCGCTATGTTGGAAACCCGTACAAGAAGCACAACATGCCGATTGACGAGTTTCTTGATGTCTTGTTTGCGGTTAGCGCAGGCATGGACACCTTGGGCAAGATCTCGCGAAAGACTAGGCGCAGCCAGGCAGCCACAAGCCAGTTAGTAATGCTGCTCTTGAGACAGGGTTTTCTGATTCGGCGCAGGGCCGGCACTATGGCTATTTTCAAGACGACACAAAAAGCTCACGTCTTGATGCAAAAGGCAATTGAAGTCGAAAAGGACCTCGGACTCATGGGAGAAAACCGCTGGGGTATAGAATTGCTAGTTTGATTGCTCGCTGTTTGAGTTTTCAAATTCCAATTTCCGAGACCGGCGACTTCCAATCTTTGCTGCCTTTATTTGGTAAGTTTTGATTTGTCTTCCCGACACTGACCTGACAACAGCTCGCCCGAAGTGATGTAACAGGTCCCACTTTCATCATATCCTGAGACAAGAAACAGATCTCGCGCGGGAACGAAGTGCCCATGCCATTCCTATGGAAAGATGATCGAAAAACTTTCTTGCCTTTCTAATACAGGTCTTGGAAGATCAAAAACTGGTTCAGACGATTTCAGAACTTAGAAACAGAAAACCCCCCTTCTCAAGATCTTAGACAGAGATTGATAGAAATCACAACCGCCCGTGTGAATCGATTAAGAAAGATGGAATGCTAGAAGACTTCTTATTCATGAGCTGGCGTACGGAGTCAGGCTCCACTTGCCTTAACTATAATCTAGACTCTCTGACAGCACATGCAGGAGTCAAACGTATACTGCGCGTGCAGCCTTTGCAGACTGTTTCAGGTCGTGTTCAAGCTAGGCGAGCCAGAACCTTACGACGAAGAAATATACCTGAAGCATATGAGGGAAAGGCATGGTTTGATTCCTTGATTTCACTCGACTGCCTCATTCTGAACCAAGAACAATGCAACCCTTTTCCGGTCTTCTTCGCGTCCGGCCTCTTTGCCTGAAATTCTTGCCAGTGCAAGAGGAGTTTTTCCCGCATTGTTTCTTTCGTTGACTTTCGCGCCTCCCTCAACAAGTACTTTCGCGATCTCAAGGTTCCCGCTCTGCGCCGCTTCGTGCAATGGAGTGAAACCTCCTTCCTGTTTTGCGTTCAAGTTTGCGCCATGAGATATGAGCAGTTTAGAAATCTCAAAATATCCTCCTGCGACAGCAGAGTGTAGCGGTTGCACCTTCTGCAAGTTCTTTGAAACAAGGTTAGGATCAGCTCCCCTCTCAAGTAGGAACCTTGCTATGTCCGCATTGCCAAAGAAAGATGCGAGCCCGAGCGGGGGAAATCCATCTTTTGAATATGAGTTGAGAAGTGAGGGTTCTCGTTCGAGTGCCCTAATGACTGCATTCAGATCTCCGACCGCAGAAGCCTCATAGATGCTCAGCCGGGCCCCTTTTGAGACAAGAAGGTTGACAATCCTCTTCTGGCCACAGTATGTTGCGAGAATGATTGCGCTCATTCCTCTGTCGTTTTGAGAATCGACGAGGCTTGGATCTGCCTCGAGCATTTCTGCCACCTTGTCGTACTCTCCTTTTGACACCACATCAAGAAATTCAGACAACGGTTCTTCGATTTCTCTCTCATCGCACGACACTTTAAACAAATTGCAGGATTGCCCAGTCTTCGGATAGAATCTGGGTTAGGATCCAGCGTGCACATTGGATAAAAGCTAGAGTGTCGGAATCGTTCTTGGAGCACCGTTTTCTTAGACCACATGGAAAGATGGAGAAATGGCCCGCATTCAAGTTTCATGCGACCCGGAGCCGAAAGTAAGCTGTGGGAAATCTCCGCCTCACATCATGGGTTCGGGGCCTTTTCACGTCAAAGAGTTCCAAGCTAGCAACGCGGAGTATTCTTACTGGAAAGGGCTAAACTTTGACCAGCAGGAGAAAATCAGGTATTCATTCAGGCAGAATGGAACCTGTGTTCTCTGTTCAATTGACGCGCAGATCAAACACTAGAGTCTATTTCTTTGAGCACGAATGAGGCCTTTTCGCGATAAAAAGAAGTGTCTCGCGCTCATTTGGTGAGTAGACTTTTGACTGATCAAACGAAGGCCTGTCATAGACCTTTCCAAGTTCCATTATGACCATCACGCCGCAAGACCCACAGACAACCTTGCACCTGTGTTCTTCACCCACGATGAATGAGTCATTCTCGTCTTTGATCAAGCGTCCAGATTCGTCAGTGTAGATCTCATGAAGTCTTCTGGTTCTTACTCCTTGGGGATAATCAATCGAAACCACGAATTTGCCGCACCATTCGCAAGATGTCGGAGTCTGATTCAGAAACTGTGCCATGCTAAGCACAAACCATTTCTTGCATGTACATATTTCTTTGCGTGAAAGTCTCCAAAACCCCACTAGCACAAAAACTCAGACTGATTTAAATCAAGGAAAGAAGCTAACAAGAAAGTGAACAGTTTGGCAGCGAATCAGGAAATAATTCTCGCTCAGGAACAAAGTGTACTGGCCAAGTTGGGCTTTGAGAAGGAAGTAGAAGGTACGCTCATCATCACAAATCAAAGACTTCTCTTCGTCATGGCGACCCAGCAAGAAGATGTTCGAACCGGGGGAGGATTCGACATCCTTCGTTTTGCCAATGTCGACGATCTGAATTCTATTCCAAGTAATCCACAAAATCTTTCGATTCCGATAAGGCAGATTGATTTCGACAAGGGAAGAAGCATCTTACACCCAACTCTTAGAATTAAATGGATGAGCGACTCGGGTGAAAGGCACGCAGAATTCGTCGAGAAGATCATTGGTGGGAGGAAAAAGAATCTCAACGAGTGGGCCGGCGTTATTTCAAAGATCAAAGCTGGAACGATCAAGTTCGACTTTCCAAAGTCGACTCCTCCAGGAATTGACACACTCGAAGGAAAAATCCTGTACTCTCTCGGAGACATGCAGGACAAAGGAACTCTTGAAATTGAACAGCAAGTGGAGAAGGAGTTCAAACTGGATCTGGATCCGGATGAAGTCGAAACCACGTGTAAGAAGCTTGTGGAGATGGGTTTTGTAGACGAAATTGCAGACCCTAGTGGAGATAATTTCTACAGGAAACACTCTTCTCTAGGAGAAGAGGACATCTCGAATTAAACTTCAGAACGAATCCTTGTTGAAATCAGGGCAAAATATGCTGTTGTTCACACCTGGGCCTACAGAGGTGCCACAAAAAGTACTTGGGGCAATGTCAGCCCCCATACTGAATCCTGATCTCGACGAGGATTTCTTCGCGCGCTACAACCGGCTCTGCGACAAGATAAAGAAAATTGCTGGCACTCGCAACGACCTTTTGATTATGGCAGGGGAGGGCATGGTGGCACTGGACTCTGCGGTTGCAAACCTAGTTGAGAAAAGTGACAAAGTACTTGCAATAACATCGGGTGTGTTTGGAGACGGTTTTGTTGACTTTATCAAGAGGTATGGGGGAAGGCCGATTGTCGTAAGAGAAGAATATGATGAGGTGGTTTCACCTACCAAGATTGAGAGGGCTCTTGAAAAGAATCGAGGTGTGAAGGTTACAACTTTTGTCCATTGCGAGACGCCAAGTGGAACCGTATCCTCTCTGGAAGAGGTCGGAAAGGTCTGCCACGACCATGACGTGATATTGATAGCTGATACAGTCTCAACTCTTGGCGGAGTCCCTATCAGCGCTGACAAGAATGGGGTCGACTTGGTCCTGGGCGCGAGCCAGAAATGCTTCAGCTCGCCTCCAGGACTTGCGATAATCATGATCAGTAAGAGAGCCTGGGAGAAAATAGAAAGTCGCAAATCAAGGGTTTCATCATTCTACCTAGATCTTATGGAGTGGAAGAATTCGTGGCTGAAAAACAGTGTCTTTCCATATACCCAGTCGGTTTCAGACATTTTCGCCCTAGACGCTGCACTAGATCTCATTCTAGACGAGGGTGTGAATTCAGTATACAGAAGGCATGAGAGAGTAGCAAATCTTGTCAGAGATGAGTGTGCGAGTCTCGGACTGGATCTCTTTCCTAAACGCAAAGAGATATGCTCCGACACGGTCACTGCGCTCAAAGTCCCTCACGGAATAGATGAGAAGCCCTTGAGGGAGAGAATTAAAGGAAAGCATGGTGTGGAAATAGCAGGATCGTGGGGAAAACTCGAAGGGAGGGTAATCAGGCTTGGACACATGGGCTACAATGCTCATGAGAAAAAGGCAACGCTTGCGATTTCCGCGCTCTCAAAATCGCTAAGAGAAATGGGATTCAAAAAGTCCTAGACGGTAGCACTCGAAAACACTTTTTGATAACTCCAAAACTCGTAGTCCTGACATGGGAGAGTCGAAGGAGGGTTCAGGTGTCTTTGCGCGCAACGCTACAGGACTCGTTCGCGAAATTTCGCCACACCAGGCCTTCATCTACAACTTCATGGCAATAGGCCTATGCACGTTCACATGGGTCACTCTTTTCTCCCTTGCGTACTCGGGAAACTTTCTTGGTTCTAATATTGGCCTTGCGATTGTGTTAATGGCCCTGGCAGCGATTCCATTCTACCTTTGTACTTCGATGCTTTCAACTGCAATGCCTAGATCCGGCGGGGATTATGTGTGGCAGAGCAGGATACTCCATCCATCAATCGCGTTTGCGGCGACACTCTCAGCCTGGACTGTGTGGCAGTGGTACTTTGCAGGATTTCTGGGTTCAAACATCACAACAATTGGGTTACAACCGCTCTTTGCTCTCCTTGGGAGTACAGGAAATGCCTACTATGCCTCTCTTTCCTCCACTCTTGGCGCGGATGCGGGATACAACATCTACACTTTTGGGATAACGACGTTAATCATACTGCTCGGATTTTTGATCGCTTCGCTTGGAATGAGGTTTTACGTGAAACTTCAGTATCTTCTCTTCGCCGGCTCCGCAGCCTCTGCACTTACTCTTCTAGGCGTACTTGCGACCACCACGCATCAGGGATTTGTCCAATCATTCAACGGACTAACAGCTCCTTTGATAAGAGGGAACGGTACGCTCTCAACCCAAGTAAACCTCGCTGGAGGATTCTACAACTATATTCTGAACACTGCGAATATTGGGACCCCCTCGTTCAGTCTGTGGAACACATTGCTCCTATTCGGCGTGATTTGGCTCTCATTCGGTTACGCTTTTTGGAGCATATACAATCTCTCAGAAATAAAGAGAGCATCAAGCCTAAGGACTCAGGCGTGGAGTCAAATCGGTTCAAGTATTTTGTTTGCAATCTTCTTGCTTGCGCTATGGTACTTGCTTGAGAGCGTAATCGGAGTGAGATTCCTTCAGTCGTTTTACACGATGTATTCCAGTGGGAATCCAGGCTTGAATCCGATTGTGTTTTTCTACACTCCATACTATCCTGCTCTAATAGCTTCGATTAGTTCAAGCCCCATAGTGTGGACACTAATACTTGTCGGGCTCGCCTTCGGACTATTCCAAGTAATTCTGATAGTCTACTTTGCCTCAACGAGAATACTTCTTGCTGCGTCGATGGATCGAGTATTGCCAGAGAAGGTTGCATACGTCCATCCCACCAAACACGCACCTCTATTAGCACTAGGGATCTCGGCAATTGGATGCGAGGCTTTCCTTTACCTGATTATATTTCAGCCAAACGTTTTGGGTTACTTTTCCACTGCGGGACTTGCGACCCAAATTGCCTACATTCTGATCAGCGTGACTGCAATCTTGTTTCCCTTCAGGAAGAGCCAGATCTTCAAGGCTTCTCCAGCGGGAAAATACAGAATCGGAGCGCTTCCATTGATATCAGTAATGGGATTGATTTCACTCGTTGTGAATCTCTACATTGCATGGATCTTCATTTCAGGGCCTCCGCTTGGAATCCTTTCCGCCCCTAGCTCAACATCCATCGAGTTCGTCACAGGAATATTTGCCGTCTGCTTTGCGGTATACCTGTTCTCTTGGGGAATCAGGAAACACCAGAGGATAGACGTGGGGTTAGCGTTCAAAGAGATCCCACCGGAGTGATTCTCTAGGAGGCTCCGAATTCCATCGCGAGCTTCGCAAGAGAGACAGCACCGTATTTCAAAACATCCTCATCGACCTTGAATTTAGAGCTATGGTTTGGGGCAATGCATCCCTTTTCCTTATTGTAGGTCCCGAGGAAATAGAACACGCCGGGGGCTTTTTGGAGAAAGCGTGAAAAGTCCTCACCTCCCATGATCGGCTCGGTTTTTATTGTTCTAGTTCCCTTAATTTCTCTCAAGATCTTAAAGGTCTTTCCTGCGACCTTTTCGTTGTTGTAGGTCACTGGATAGGCATCTTCCATGAACTCGACCTTGCACTTTGCTCCAAATGCCATGCAGACAGATTTTGTGACGCTTGCCACGTACTTTTTTGCCTTTGTCCTGATCTTTTCATCAAGTGTCCTGATTGTGCCTTGAAGGACTGCATCATCTGGAATTATGTTGTCCTTTGAGCCCGAGTGAATGCTGCAAACAGAAACTACCAGTGGCTTTGTTTGCTCCAGCATCCTGCTCTTGATCGCCTGAAGAGCGGTTATGACTTGGGCAGAAACGAAGATTGGATCTATTGTTTTGTCAGGTTCAGATCCGTGACCCCCTTTCCCAAGAATTGTTATTGTGAAAGAATCTGGGGCAGCCATCAAAGCTCCACCGCGAAGTGCAAATGTTCTCGATGGGTGATCGCCCGCAATGTGCAAGCCAAACACGTAATCCACCTTTGGGTTTTGCATGGCGCCATCTTCAATCATCGGCTTCGCTCCGCCCCTTCCCCCATGCTCTTCGGCCGGCTGGAAGAGAAACTTTACAGAGCCAGCGAGATTATCTTTGTGCTTTGCAAGGAGCATTGCGGCACCAAGTAACATTGCGACGTGTGTATCATGGCCACAAGCGTGCATCACTCCCACGTTCTTTGATTTGAACGGCACATCCACTCCTTCAGTTACGGGCAGCGCATCCATGTCGGCTCGCAGTCCGACCACCTTTCCCTTCTTCCCTCCTTTCAGGAGCCCGATTACTCCAGTTCCACCAACATTAGTTTGCACTTCGATTCCAAGCGATTTGAGTTTGGAAGCCACGAGCTTCGCGGTTTCAAATTCTTTGAACGACAGCTCGGGGTTTTGGTGAACTTTACGCCTGATTTCTATAATTTCATCTTCGGATTCGCCGACTTCAAGTGGAGAGGAGGGCATGATATTTGGTTGAACTCGTTTATCCTGAATTGAAAATCATTTCGGAATCTAATCTAGGATGAAGTATCTATCCGAAATTAAGCAAGGTGGTTGCAACTTATTTATTCGTAATACTTCGTCAGAGTCTTCTTTCAGATCATTGACCGCATATCTAAGTCTATCACGTTTGATATAAATGTCCGACTTTTTGACATATATTATCAAAATAAGAGTACACTATATCTTGCGCAAGATTTACTTTTCTGTTTTTGGCTCGGGAATTGGACATATAACCCGAGTTCACGACATCGCCGAGAAACTCTATCAAGATGGGGATGAGTTCCTCTACTCAAGTTTCGATGAAGCTCTTGACTACCTCAAGAAGTTTGGAGAGAAGAACATTCTGAAGAGCCCATCGGTCGACATTTTCAAATGGAGCGAATCTGGAGGTTTCTCTTCAAGTGGATCGTTCCTTAGTTTTCTATTTGCACTGCCTTCTTTTTCACAACAGGTCAGTTTCGAGATGGAACACTTGTCCCAATTTGGACCAAAGATCGTTATTTCAGAGTCGCGCCTCTCCGCGATATTTGCGGCACGCTTGAAATCATACCCAGTGATTACCCTCCTAAACCAGTTCAAGGTTCTCTTCCCTCCAAGATTCCAAGATGGCGCCGTCTCAAGGTTGTTCCAAAGAATCGAAGGGAATATCCTCGGTCTATTTTGGTCCCTCAGCGACAAGATATTGATGCCTGATCTCCCTCCGCCCTACACTATCGGAGAAGCCAATATCGCTGGAAACGATGTGAAGGGGAGAGTAACATTCGTCGGTTTCATGCCACCTCCACATCCAACAAAGGAAATGCTTGGGAACGCGAAAACTGCACTTGGTATTGACAGTCGGCCGCTAGTATTCATCCAGATCAGCGGGCCAAGTGCCACAAAGGAAAGATTTGTGAGAGACGCTTTGCGTTCGACAGAGCTTCTTTCGAAGAGGTTTAACATCGTTGTATCAATGGGCTATCCAAACGGATCTACTGAACCAAGGAAGCTAGTGAACGGGGCATGGATATATGAATGGTGTCCCGTAAAAGACGAATTATTCATGCTCTCTGACATGATTATTGGAAGATCTGGACACAGAACAATTGAGCAGTGCATAGACAACGGGAAACCAGCAGTTCTTGTCCCCGTACACAATCATTCCGAGCAAATCAGCAACGCGGAAAAGTTTGTCAAACTGGGCCTCGGAATTGAAATTTCCCAAGATGAAATGAATCCACAGAAACTAGTTGAATCAGTTGACGAATGCTTGCATGACTCGAAATACAACAACAACGCAAAGAATATGCAATTGATTTCTAGGAAATACAATGGCATTGAGAGAGCTGTTGATGCCATCAATTCGTTTTTGTAGCCAAGGTTCATGAGGAATCTGGAGTACCCTCGCCCGCGACATGTTGGAAATTCTCCACACAAATTTCTGCGAGAAGAAGTAGCTCGCCGGAAACGCGACAACCGCCCCGATGATGGTGCCAAGTGATGGGGAAACGGAAAGCATTCCGAGCAACGCGAGCTGCGCACCAATCGTAATCAGATTTCCAGTCAATGAGACAAGCTGAAATTTGAGTAACCGAACTATTGTATTCGCAGCTCCTCTCGGCAGCTTTCCATTGTTGCGCATCATGAATTGATCGTTTAGAAAGAATGCAAATGTGACTCCTATCGCAAAGGCGAGGGCATTCAGCTCCAAAAGAAAAGGTGAAGAGAAGTCTGAGCTAGGTACAGTAATATCCCTATACGCAACTAATACACCTGTTGTGAGAACGACTTCGGTGACCAAAAATCCCATAGCAACAGCGATACCATACTTTGCTGCGTTGAAAAGTGCTTCATTACGCGTGATGAGCCTTCTAATGGCTTGATTCATTCCCCAGACCTCCATTCTCAAGACTTCTCTTTCACAGGTTCGTCTTGCATGCATGACGGAATTTAGCTGTGTCTAGTTCCCGAGGTTAGGAGTTTACCAAAAGATGCCTTCACATTATGATAGTTCCAGCCAAATATCAGACAATCCGGCGCAACAGAAGGTTCCCCGAGCTATATCTTTCCCTGTTCAAAATTGGGGGTACGATTTCTGGCATAGTCTTCTGAACTGGCCGGGATGTGCTAGCCCTCAAATGTCTAGACAAGTTCATTGATTTTAGCGTACAAATCCCAAAGCCCGCCATCGAAAATGACAGGAACCACAATCCATGAAACAAGACTAGAGCACCTAGAACCATTCCGCCGAAAGCGAGACTCCCTTCGATGATTGCATTGCGATCGTTTGTGAGGTTTTGGAAGTAATGCGTCTGAGTCATATCCTTCTCAGATCCGGACTTTGGCGTTCGGTAAAGGAAAAAGCCCATTCTGTCAAATATTCCGTAGAAAAACCCGAGCGAAGATAGCGTAAGCATCGCTCCTTCAGCATAGCTAAGCATTGGAATCAACAGCAGATTATCCCTGTTTAGGAGATCTTGGACGTAAAGTGCCCAAGCACTAGCTAGTAAAGAGATTGCATACGGGATCGTCAGCACCGCGATGTATGTCAGACTGTTAAAGATCGAGCTTGGAGGCGCGATGATATTGAGTAAAATCGCAATGGCAGAGAGAAATGTAACCAGTATCCAGCTCACGCTTGAAAAAGGAGCCGTGAGCATAAGAAAAAGACCAATCCTTTTTCTAATGGAAATTTCTCTGGCTGTGACGATCTGCCTCCAGTACTTTGCTATGCACCTCCACCACCCCTGGGAGGTTCGAGCAACCTGCTTTTTCCAAGCTTCAAGCGTCGAAGGATCCTCGCTCATTATTTTCACGTTGCTCAGGTAAATTCCTCTTTTTCCCTTCAGGTACAATTTTATGGAAACGTCAGTATCGTCTGCAATACGCTCGTTCGACCACTGTCCAACATCTCTGAGATCTTGCGTCCTAACTAGAGTGAACCCACCCTGAAATGAAAAAGGTGCATCGATTATGTAAGATCCCATTTTTGAGGTTGTGTCGCCTAGATCCTGAGAAAGGGCAAACAATTTGGTCACCATATTGTAGTCTCTGTTGTAATGCCCATAGCGAAATGAGACAAAGGAAGTTCGTGCATGAGTTTCGAGCGCATTTATCCCCTTGCTTAATATGTCTGGAGGTATGATCGAGTCGGCGTCGAGAAGAAGTACGCATTCACCAACGACGTAATTCATGGCCGTGTTTAGAGCGCCGCACTTGAAGTGTTCTCTCTTCAGCCTCCTTGACACTATTGTACTTATGCCAAGGCGATTCAGCTCGCTCACCTTTTCATCTATTATCTCCATAGTCTCGTCAGTAGAATCATCCGCGATGACAACCTGAAACTTGTCCTTCGGGTAAGCCAAGTGTTTCATCGCTTCTAATGATCTTGCGATGACAAACTTCTCATTGAATGTTGCGATGAGGATGGAAACCATTGGAAATCTCATCAGATGGACATCGCTGCTTCCAAGATCTCTTGGGTACTTGACCGAACTTGCTAGGAGGAAACACCAATAATATGACAGTGCTAGGACCGGAATGCTGAGAGCTAACGTAATTATCTCAACAATAAACCAAGCCTGCATAATAATGAAACCGCTGTAATGTACCCGGTGAGCCTTTACACATGATATGTAAATTTTTAGAAAGGCCCCTGAGGCCCAATGTCTAGTAGATTCTTTTTCGGAAGGATATGTTTAGCAGTTACCGGCAATCTTTGGAGGGATTGGACCTTTTTAAGCCCTCGGACTGGAGACATTATAACCCATTTCACTAACCAGATAAACTATCGTGGCTTAGCTTCATGCCGTGTGCTTCATCCATTATGATCAATGCAATGTTGCAAGTGAAGTCTTTTTAGTAGTCCTAGAAATGTTTCAGATCATTGTACGCTATAGGCAAAGCTAAAACGAGTTGCTGGTGATTCTAAAAGATAAGAACTCCCCTTCCGAGAATCTTGTTCTCAGCAAGAGCCCCATGGATCTCTTCGACCTTTTCCAACCCGGTGGAACTGGAGATAACAGGCTTAACTCTTCCAGTTCTGACTAATTCAGAAGCTATTATGAATTCGAGCTTCGTCGCGTACCTTGAACCAGTGATAGTGACTTCCTCATTCACTAGTTTTCTTGGAGAAATCTGCAAGGTAACACCTGGGTGAATCGTCATGTTGATCATCCTTCCCCTCCTCGCAATGCTTTCGTAGCCTTGGCTTAACGTTTGTTCACTTCCTACGAAATCTACTACTGCTTCCACTCCCTTTCCGTTAGTTAGTCTCTTTGCCTCCGTGCTGATGGTCTGTGTCTTGGCGTTGATCACTTGATCAGCCCCATAGTGTCTGACCAATTCGAGTTTCCCGTCATCAATGTCTACTCCAATGACTCTTGCTCCAAAAACTTTTGCAACTTGCACTGCATGGATGCCGACTCCTCCTCCCGCGCCTATGATCATGATATCATCATTTGGCTTCGCATGTGCTCTTTGCCTCATGATGTGAACAGGCGTAGCTACTGCGTCGTTTATCACAGTCGCGTCTTTGAACGAGATGCCATCAGGAAGAGGCAGTAGATTGTTCACAGGAACCTTGATGTACTCGGCATAGCCTCCGTTTATCTGAACCCCCACAAAGCCGCCGAAGTTTAGACATAGTGGCTGAAGTCCTTGATAGCAGAATAGACAATTATTGCAATGAAGATAAAAGTAGACAAGAACTTTGTCACCTTTCTTGAAACCATGCGTTTCGGGTCCGACGCTCACAATCTCCCCAGCTACTTCGTGTCCTGGAATCCTTGGAAGAGTTTTCGGATCCTTTGTGAATTCTCCTATCAGAAAGTTTGACACAGTGAGGCCGACACCGCAAGCCCTGACCCTTACCAGCGCTTCTCCAGGACCAGGCTCAGGGGTTGGCATCTCTTCGAGTTTTAGGTTGTTTCCCCATGTCTTTACCCAGTCATGTAAAACCATGCACTTCATGGTGAAATTAGGCACCAATCTCCTCTTCCACGTAACCGATTCCAGCTATCATTAGGGTCAATCGTCAGCCATGATCATCATGAAGATAAAACTAGTGGCTGATGTTCGTAATAAGAATGCAGGTTTACCCCCGACAGAAAAACTCTTTTCTGTCACTCCTTCTACTGCTAATTCGAAACTACTTGCCAATAACGCTGGCCATAAGGGATATTATGGAAGGTAATGTCGTCACTGCGAGCCCTGGTGACTCTGTGCTAAGCGGTCTATCGAAGATGATCGAAAAGAAGGTCTGGTCGCTATTGATTGAAAGATCAGGGTTGCCAGTTGGTGTTGTAACAGAAAGGGACATTCTACGCCGGTGCATAAGCAAAAGATTCTCTCCAGAAACCATGAAGCTCGAAGAGATAATGTCTTCGCCAATAGTCACGATAGATCAGAACAGTACTCTTGCTGATGCGATGCGTGTGATTGTCGACAAGTCTGTAAGAAGACTCTTCGTCGTGGATAACGGTAAGATAGTCGGCAGAGTGACTCAAACGGGTCTCTTCTCAAGCTTGCTAGATCTAATGATGAGACTCTCAAGCACTTCGCTATAGTGCTGCTTTCTGCTTATCAGGGAAAACCAAGTCGCACTAGTGCTGCTACGCCATAGTGAGGTGCCCTCCTTTGTGAGATAGATCGGTTTTCACATGAGTAGGTAATGGGGAGAGTAGCTTTGTGAATTGGAGATGCGAGTCAACAAGTTCTTAATCGTCTCAGTGGGTTGGAAAAGGAAATAACGAATGGGAAGTCTGCAAGGATTCTAAAGACGTGCATATCGTCTCTTTCTTGATTGTAAAAGGAATTATTAGATATCGAGCAAACTCGATCTCATCGTAGGTTATGAGAACGAAAGACAAGTGCTTATGATGTAGAACAGCACCAAATGAATCACGCAGATCCTGAATTGAACAGCTGAAAGTACACGCCAGTGAAAGGATTCAATGCGCTGATACCGCCTGCTGTCTTGGAAACAATTCTTGAAGACTATATGCTCTATCGCGTAAATCGCTTTTCCAAGGTTTATAAAATGCTAACAATAGCGAGGATTTCCAATGATAAGCTGAATGTCAAGCTATAGAACCAACCAATGGTGGGTAAGCCCGTACAATTACGAAAAGGAAGTCATCGAACACTTCGATTTTGCTCCCACTGTGAAAATACACGATGTGACGTTGAGAGATGGAGAACAGATGGCGGGCGTGATTTTTGATCTTAACGATAAAGTCGCAATAGCTCAAGAGCTAGACTCATTTGGAGTCGATAGAATAGAAGCAGGGAATCCAGTTATATCAGAATCAGAGAAAAAGAGCGTGAAGGCAGTTGCAAATCTCGGCCTTACTTCAAAGGTATTTTGCCTATCTAGATCGGTGAAGTCTGACATCGATCTTGCTTTGAGCTGCGACGTATCTGGCGTGCTGTTGTACTCACCTGGAAGCCGGCTTCAGATCGAGAAGAAACTTGGATGGACGACGGAGAAGGCTCTTGAGGTGCCTATTGAAGCGGCAAGTTATGCAAAAAGTCACGGCCTTTATGTTGCATATACTCCGTACGATACAACACGTGCAGATCTCGACACGCTGAGGCTTATCATCGAGAAGATGGTGGATGAAGGAAAGGTTGATAGTGTTGCAATCTTTGATACTGTTGGTTGCGCCACTCCACAGGCAACTTCATATCTTGTAAGGACGATCAAGGGATTCTGCAGAGTTCCTCTCGAAGTGCATTGTCATAACGACTTCGGACTAGCCACAGCGAACACACTCGCGGCTGTAGCTGCTGGAGTCGAAGTTGTGCACACTGCATTTAATGGCTTGGGGGAAAGGTGTGGTAATGCTTCGACGGAGGAAGTTGCCATGGGACTGAAACTCCTCTATGGTAAGGATATGGGCTGGAAGATTCAAAAAATCACCGAGATTTGCAAACTTGTCGAGAAAAGATCCAAAGTTGCGCTCTCCATTTCGAAACCCTTCGTTGGAATCAATGCAACACGCTTCGAGGCAGGCCTTGTTGTGGATGGAATAATGAAATACCCTCTCACAATGGAACCGATTCTGCCTGAACTCGTGGGAGGGAAGAACATAATTCTTCTAGGCAAAAAGAGTGGCAGATCCTCTGTTATCATACGACTCAAAGAATCGGGCATTGATGCTTCAGACGAGCAGATAAATGGGATCCTTCAGGAGGTGAAGAGAGAAGGAGAAGCGAAGAAGCGTGTGCTTACCGATGAAGAGTTCAACCTCATAGTGAACTCGTTCGTCAAGCCTAAAGTGGGATAGACAATCAGAGAATAGTAACTCAGCATCATTGCATTACAATAGCATCAACTGAACTTTAGGTAGTATTGAACGAGCGCGTCAGCAAGAGGCTCGCATATTACCGTTGGCCCATAATTTGAAGAAAAGAGCAAAGGTTGATGCAAATCCCTGCCTAAGCGAAACGCTAAATCTCCCTCAAGCAAGGAGAAAGTAATCCAATTTGGAGCCTTTTGGTGTGTTGCGAAAATGAGATTCGGAGTCATGACATACAACTGGGAACCCTTTTCGTACGATCTCGGTCTTTATGAAAAAATAGCTGTTTCAGCTGAAGCGCTGGGGTTTGACAGTTTCTTCGTATCCGACCACTTTCTGAGACCTTTCTTGACAATCAGCCCTGACCACGTTCACCGGCACACTACGATCGAGGCTTATTCTCTCCTTTCGTACATTGCCGCCAAAACCCAAACAATAAAGCTTGGCACGTGTGTGACCCCGCTTGCCATGCGAAGTCCTCCACTGTTGGCTAAAATCATTTCAACATTGGACAACCTCTCAAATGGCAGATTCATATTCGGAGCCGGAACGGGAGACTATGAAAAAGAATTCGAAACCTATAGCCTTTGGGATTCGCAAAGAAGGGTATCGAGATCAATTGAAGCATTAGCTTTAATGAAGAAACTCTGGACGGAGGACATTACAGATTTCACGGGCAAATTCTTTAACATCAAAGAGGCAGTTCTTGAACCGAAGCCTCTTCAAAAACCCCATCCTCCTGTGTGGTTTGGTGCGATGCACAAGAGAATGTTTTCGGTAACTGCAGGGCTCGGTGATGGATGGATGCCAGCTAGGTCGCTGGGGGCAACTCCAGAATTTTACGAGAAGAATTCGAAGATCATCAAATCAATGGCCAAACCCGGCAAGAAGATTGTGATGAGCCTTATGGGATATGTAGTCGAACATCTTTCACTTGCACCACTTCCTCCGCTTGGAACAGGCGACGAAATTGGGAAGGTGCTGGAGGAGTATCGAGCCGTTGGATGCGAGCATGTTGCGATTGCTTTCTTGCCGGTCACCAAATACCTTGATTCTATGAAGAAGTTTTGCACCGATATTGTCCCTTCGTTTAGTTGACTTTCATGCCCAATTCACTTCAATGAATGGTTTGCGCATAGGACCCCTTCCATCACGAGTGGCTTGCGGTGCTACGCACGCCTAACTTCAATACTTCCGGATTTACAAGATTGTCAGACGATGGAGAGCCTCCGTTTAGTGTACGTTTCACCTCATCAGTCGCTACTTTGCCGCATGACTCGTACCGTTCTACCGTAAGTCCCGCTATGTGCGGCGTTATGATGCAATTCTTCAAGCGGAAGAGAGGGTTTTGGGTCGTCGGAGGCTCTGACTCAAGCACATCCAGAGCGGCTCCTGCAATTCGTCCAGCGGAAAGAGCATCAAAAAGTGCCGTCTCGTCAACGATTCCACCTCTTGCAACATTGATCAAAAAGGAACTTGATTTCACTTTCATCAGCTCATGTGCCCCAATTGCGTGCTTTGTTTCGGACGTTAGGGAGCTAGTTATGCAAATAAAGTCAGCACTAGAAACGAGCTGATTCAAACTCGTTAGCTCAGCCCCTGCATCTCTGGCAACGGAGCTATCCACATATGGATCCGAAGCGAGCACTTTCATACCTAAGCAGACAAGCTTTCTTGAAAGAGAGCGTCCTACCTTACCCAGACCAATTACTCCAGCTGTCTTTCCATTAATCTCCCCCCCAAATGCCTCCTTTGTATCTCTGATTCCCCAATTTCCTGCACTTGACTCTTTTGCGCCAACATAGATCTTCTTTGAAAGACAGATCATCAGGCCTAGTGCATGTTCCGCAACCCCCTCGACGCTCGCAGTCGCCGCCCTCGTTACAAAGATTCCCTCTGCGGTAGCCGTTTTCACATCAACATTATCGTAACCTGCTGCAGCTACTGCTATTATCTTGAGCTTGGTTGCTAGGGAAATTGTTTCCTCTGTTACTTTTCCAAAGACACTTATGATGGCATCGACTTCTCCTGCATGTCGAAGCATTTCGCTCTTACTTATCGTGTTACCGACTGGAAAGATTATGTCAGCGAAACCTTCCAAGAGATCTGGTATCCTCATCTTCTCAGTTTCCCTATCTGCCAATAATATTTTGAACACGAAGAGGCTTACACCTTTGCAGAGAGAACCAAATAACAGCTTGCTAATATTAGATTCGTGATTGATTCATTTTGCTACTGGATTGATAGGCCCCTCAAGCTGCTGTGAGAAACGTGCCTGTTTGTCAGAAAAGGAATGATCCGTCGAGTAGCAATCGAAAGAGAACGATTCTATCCTAGAAGTCTTTCATCGTTAGGTACAAGGGATAGGACCTCGATACCGTTATCAGTTACAAAGAATTGCTCCTCTATTCTCGCACCTTCAAGCTCGTCAGTAACATAGGTCTCCAGTGACAGACTCATGCCTTTCTCGAGCTTCTCGGGGAATTCTAGGGAGTTTCCCCTTGAAATCAGAGGTGGTTCGTAGAAACTGATTCCTACACCATGTCCGAACTGCGAGAGAGTCAGCGTGGAATGCTTCTCATCGGGGTGTTCAGGAAGTTTTTCTATCACTTCCTTCGTCGTTACTCCTGCTCTAATGAACTCTAATCCCCCATGAAGAATTTCGTAGCCATGCTGAAAGAGCTTGCGTTGCCTATCTGAGACTCTGTCTCCGCATACGAAGCATCTTCCCCAATCAGTGTAGTAGCCTCCTTGGCCTGCAACATTAAAATCAACTATGACCAGGTCTCCGTTCCTGACGATTTTATCGGTGAACTCTCTAAGATAGGGATTGGTATGGCTTCCAGATGCGCACGCCATAACCTCGATGTCTTCGACTCCTCGCTGAAACATAAGTTTGGATGCTTCTGATACAATGTCGCACTCCCTTACGCCTGGAATCCGAAGCATCTCCTTGACCTTCAGATACGCCGAGTCCAAGATAGCAGCGTTAGTCTTTATGAGCTCCTTTTCGTCGTCGGTCTTTATTTTCTTAGCGTCATAGAGTGCAGGCCTTCCATCTGTTACGTTGATGCGTGCATTCTTAAGACCATCATAGGCAGCAAAGTCGATCCTATCAAGCCCAACCTTCTCATCTTCAACGCCAAGCTCCTTTAGGACGCTTGCTATGTCAGCTGACCATCTTCTGATGATTGAATCTTGGGCCGACTCTGCATAATCCCAGATTATCGAGGGACGTATTTTGACCCATGGGGTGTATAGCTCGCGAAGCTTAGATTCTGTTCCCGCCAGTTCAAACAGCACAGGAGTACCCTCTTTTGGTATTAGGGCGTATCTGTACCATTTTGTAGCCGTAAAGAAGCGAAGAAACCTCGTTCCAGTGGCGTATCGAATATTACCCGGTTCGTACAGTAGCATTGAGCCCAGGCCATGCTCTTTGATTTTTCGTTGAAGGCATGCCAATCTCTCTTTTCTCAGACGCCCAAAGTCAACTCTCTCTTCCCAATCAGCACCCTCCACACCATTGGATCTTCTTGCATATGATATTGTCATTTCGAAGCTAATTCCCGGCATTTTTCTCTCATTTGTAAGCCAATTAATAATCTTTGGAAGGGATGTGAGATTCAAAATACCTATCTTCTTCCTTTGCCAGCTTACCTTGTGTTCAAAACTGGTATCTCACACACCGCGAAGAAAAAGCTGGCCAATTGTTCACTACAGTTAATAATTTCTTACCAAAGGGCTCCTTTAACTGAGAAGAGGGAAGAAGGAATGCGTGTATATCGAGTCTTTGATGTGCCAGTCTGTTGCGCCATCCGACGTTTACAACCCCCGTCTCGGGATAAGTTTTGATTATTCTTGTCGCAGTTCCAAATCATTTTTGCAGTAGGCAGCATGATTGGAATAGGCGCTTCTGACTTTCTCTACAAGAGAGCACGATCTCGGGGAGCAACTCCCTACTCATTCTTGGTGATCCAGGCAATCCTCTTCAATATGACGAACATTACAATGATAATCATAGCGGGCACATTCGAGACAAGCTCTTACACGATACTTTTTGGAATTATCGAAGCTTCCTTACTCTATTCCGCCTTTGCGATTTTCATGCTCAGTCTCTCATCTGGAGACGTCAGTGTTAATGCTCCAATCTTTCGACTCAATTTCATTATCGCTTCAGTCCTTGCCGTTGCAACACTGGGCGAGATTCTTACACCGGGGAAGGGTGTTGCAATAGCTCTCTCAGTTATCGCTGTGTTTGCCTTCTCACGGGCAACAAGATCGCAACAAACGGCAAGCACTTGGACTCCTCGTCGATTTCTCTTGGTAGTCATGCTTGCCACATCGTTGTACGGTGTATCAGGATACATCTACAAGCTGGCAGTCACTCTGGGAGTGGATCCTCTGAGTCTAATCTCTTTTCAGGGTTTTTTCTTCATAACATACGCCGTGGTTACAGCCAAGATTAAAGGAGAGCTGTTCAAGTCTGGAAAGGCCGAAGTGCATCACGCCCCCATCTGTGGAGTACTCCTTTCGGTGTCTTTCGTTCTTCTTGTAAAATCGCTAGCCCTAGGCCCTTCGATCATCAGCTACCCTATTTCTCAGCTTAGCTTTGTCTTCACAGGAATCCTTGGAATAATCTTGCTCAGAGAAAAGCTTGATTTAGCAAAATCTATCGGTTTAGTTGCGTCGATCCTCGCTGTACTTTTTTTCGCAGGGATTATCTTTTAGGGGGGAATTCTAACTGATCAAGTTTCTCCTCATCATTTTGAAATGATAACCTGCAGTATCTAATCCCCTCCTGTTTGAAAAAAGCCTCCGATAGATATAGATGTGCGAGATTTAGCGCCAGTGTTGACTATTCAGTCACACAAATACTGCAAAAGACTTTGAAACAAAAATGTAGAGTGTTTCAAACCTGGCAGTGCGGGTTCTCAAGGATTTGAACTGGGAAAAAACCATAATCATAGCCAATCTCTGGTTCGCGGTTTTTATTCAGGTCGCGTCAATTGCATCTTACTCTCCTTTTGTCACTCTGATGAAAACGCAGCTCAATTTCTCCTTTGGAGAATTCGGACTCTTTTCTACCATATTCTTCATACCCTACACTATGATGCAGTTATTCTCTGGAAGAGCCTCTGACACGGGTCGTGCGCGCGCTCTCATCTTGGTTGGTACTCCCTTTCTGATGATCTCAACAATTCTACTGGGGGTGATTCAAAATCTTGCCGAGGCTCTTGTGCTTAGAGCTTTTTCGGGGATCTTCGCAGCAATGATATTCGTTCCATCCCTTAGAATCCTGACAAGGCTTGACCCGAAGCGAGTTAATACGGCCATAGCAGTGCTTGGGACAAGTGTTGCAGCTGGAAGCCTTTACGTGTCATTGCTTGGGCCAGAGCTTGGAGTGCTTTTGGGCTGGCGCCTCGGAATCGGGGCCTTAATGGTTCCTGGCTTTGTTATATGGGCCTCAAATGCAAAATTCGTCCACGATAGCTCCGGAAGTTCGACTACTTTAAGTGCTCCCCACCCAAAAGGCACTCTCTCCTTGGTTCCTATTTGGACTCTTAAACGCAAGGAGACTTGGTTGCTTGGCTATCAACAATTCATGAGAATTGGTGTCTGGCTCACCCTTTCGATTTGGCTTCCAACATTCTTTACATCGGCATTGGGCTATGATATTGTGTTGGGAGGCGTTTCCCTAACAATATTCTCCATCTTTGCAATGGTATCGAGCATCTTGGGCGGTCAGCTTGCGAACAAGACGGGTTCTTCGAGCACAGTCTCGGCATTTTCATTTCTCGGCCTTGCTGTTGTTCTTTGGGTTACTGCCTCCACTGGGGAGGGAACACTTGCGTGGGCCCTAGTCGGAGCATCTGGAATCTTTGTCTTCATGTCATTTGGGCCACTGTTCGGAATCCTCCCAACACTCTATGGGCAGGATGTGGTAGGCTTTGTGACCGGCATAGAAAACATGCTTGCTAATTTGGGAGCTGTTGTGGTGCCCTTTATGTTTGGTTACTTGACCGACATCACTGGCCACTTTGTGGCTTCATGGTCGCTCATAGGGGTGATGTGCGTCTTGGCATTCGCAACAGGATTGCTGGTGATTCCAATTGAAAGAAGACAGCTCGCTGATAGATAGGATGAATTCATGTTCATCTTGCCTAGTTTCTTCATTTGCTCAAATACTGGCTTCTTACAAAGTCTGCATCCATGAGCTTGCCAGATACTGCTTCTGAAACTATCTTCCCATGAATCATCACGTAACCTTTGTCGGCTATCTTCGATGCTTGGAGCAAGTTCTGCTCGGTCATTAGAATCGAGAGGCCAAACTTGTCTCGCAGCTCCTTCACAGCCGCCATGACTCTTGACACTATGACTGGGGCAAGACCTATTGAAGGTTCGTCTATGAGCAATATCCTTGGGTTAGACATCAATCCCCTTCCCAAAGCAAGCATTTGTTGCTCTCCGCCGCTCATCGTGTAAGCAAGTTGGTTCTTCCTTTCCTTGAGTATAGGGAAGAGCTCATAGACGCGGTTGAGGTTTGTCTTCAGGTTCTTTCGAGCCGGGGCGCTGAATGCACCCATTGCTAGATTCTCCCCGCACGATAAATTTCCGAATAACCGCCTTCCCTCGGGCACCAAAGAGACTCCTTTCTCGACAACTTCGAATGGCTTCTTCCCGATCAAGCTTATTGATTTTTCCCCTTCTCCGAGCTTGAGAATTACATTCCCTGCGTCGGGACGAAGCATACCGGCCAGACATTTTAGCAGTGTTGACTTGCCGTTTCCATTTGTGCCCAGAAGTACTGTAATTGTCCCCTTCCGAAGCTCCAAATTGATTCCGTGAAGGATTTTGATCCTACCGTATCCTGCGTAGAGTTCCTTGACATTAAGGACGATGTTATCTTCATCTTCATTCGCCAAGATATACCTTGATGACCTCCCTATCGTTTGCTATCTCGTCTGTAGTCCCGCACGCGATCTGTCTTCCTTCACTAAGCACAACTAGTCTTTCGCAAAAGTTCATGATGGCCCTCATTATGTGTTCGACCATCACGATCGTGATTCCTTCCTCATGAATTGATTGCAGAATCGTCAACAACTCGTCGACCTCGTCGCTCGTCAGCCCTGCCATGACCTCATCAAGCAAGAGCAACTTCGGTCCTATGGCTAGAGCTCTTGCGAGCTCCATTTTTCTCATGTCAATCTGAGTTAGCTCCTTTGGTAGAGCACCTTCTTTCGGTTCCAATCCAAGCCGCTTGAGAAGCTTTCGAGCTGTGTCAGCCGCGCTGTTGCTACCTGCTTTAGTTTTCTTTTGATCTCTCGACCCGTACATTACCGCTATCTTGACATTGTCCAGAAGAGACAGAGTATGGAAGGGCCTTGGTACCTGAAAAGTCCTTGCTATGCCCATCTCAGTCCGGGAGTGGGCAGGGCGGGCGGTTATGTCCGTCTGCTCGAACACTACCCGCCCAGAATCAGGCTTGAAAACACCAGAGATTATGTTGAGAAGTGTGGTTTTCCCGGAACCGTTTGGGCCAATCAAGCCAACTCTCTCACCTTTCTTGAGTTTGAAGCTCACATCTGTCAGTGCCTTAATTCCCCCGAACGACTTGAAAACATGAGTTGCAGAAAGGAAGTCACCACCATTATCTGTCATTCTATGATTTCCCACCTTGTGTGGATGGTTTCCCGATAAGCCTCCTGAATATGCCTAGGAGGCCATCTGGCGCTGCGACTATGAATATAATGATCAGTACCCCGACAATCAGAACGTTAATGTCTGATGATATGCTTACAGAGGCGATCTGTTGTATCGTTGAAAGAAGGACAGATCCAACCACTGGTCCAAACAAAGTGCCGATGCCACCAATCAGCGGCATGGCGACGCTGTTTATTGATATTGTGAACGAAATTATGTCAGGAGATATGTATAGTTGGTAATATGGAAAAGGAGCCCCTGCGAGGCCCATGAAAAGACCACTCATAGTCGCTGCCAAGAGCTTTAATTTGAATGTGGGTACACCAACTGACTCCGCAGCCAATTCGTCATCTTTTATTGAAAAAAGTCCGATGCCGAACCTTGATCTCAGCAGGAACCATGAGGCCAGTACTGAAATTAATGCTATGGCAATCATCACTGGAAAGAGGAAGGCGACGTACGAGGGGTATGGGGGAGGTGAAAGAGGAGGCGTCACGATGAATCCAAAGGACTGTCCGACTTGTGGCATATTGATGAATACGACCTGAATCAATAAGGAGATGGCAAGGGTAGCTATGGCAAAATAAAGACCTCTCAATCTGACTGTGGCGTAACCAACAAGCGCGCCCAGCATCGCAGATGCCGCAGCAGCTGCAAGAAGACCAACCAGTAATCCGAGATTGTAAGTGTGGTAGAGATAGCCCGAGACGTATGCTCCGAGGCCGAAGAATCCTGCAGCTCCGAAGTTCACGTATCCTGCATAGCCACCGAACATGTTCCAAGCAGTTGCAAGAATCACATATTGCAGAACGATGTATGAAACGTAGTAGAAGTAAGGCTGGTTGAAGATGATTGGTGCCACAGAAGCTACGACAAGTATCGCTACCATTGCTCCAAGCCCTAGAAGAGACCTACTTGTCAGAATAGTCAATTGTTGCAGTCTCTTCAATGACCCATCTCCATTAGCGTTTGAACAGACCCGACGGCCTTAGTGCAAGTGTAACCAATAAAATCACATAAGCCACGCCTAAACTCAAGCCCACGTTGAGAAGGGCAGCTGCGACGCTGGTTGCAATGCCGAGGATCATGCTCGCGATCAGTGTGCCAAGAAGGCTCCTTCTGCCACCCAGAACAACAACTGCGAATGTGAGCGCGACGAATTGGATGTCAAGGCCCGGATAAATTGGCTGAACCATGATGAGTAGTCCTCCGGCGACCGCTGCTGTGGCCATTGATAAACCAGTTGCGAGTGCCTTAACTCGGGTTGGCCTGCCACCCATAAGCATTACTGCGATCTCATCTTCTGCAACCGCTCTTACTGCCCTGCCTGTGAAGGTTCTTGTGAAATAAAGGTGAAGAACAACAATCATGATTACACCTGCGATTAGAGCGAAAAGGAATTTGTCAGGTAGAATTATCCCAAAAAGGGTAGTTGATGAAGTACTGTACGAAGTTGTAATCCCTCTTTCTGTCACACCAAAAATTCTCAGGAGTACTATCTCAAGTACCACTAGCACACCAAAGAAGAATACGAGCCCGATGAGTTCTTGATCCCCTTCGCTTCTCCCGCTGAAGAGTCTGTCATAAACAAGAAAGAGGGCAACACCTAGAGCAAAGAAAGGAATCGCAAGCAGAAGGCCGACGACAATAGGATCAGCGGAGGTGACGCTATACAAGCTGAAAATTATGTAACTGGCAGAAAGTATGAAAGTGGGATGAGCTACGTTAACAATCTTTACTAATCCGAAAGATACTGTGAGCCCAACAGAAAGGGCCGCGTAAAAACCGCCCAGAAGCACGCCTAAAATTATAGAATCTACAAGCAGGCTCAGCTTCCTTACTCACACTGCCTGCTATTTTTATCCACTCGCCGAGTTCAGTGGCAGTTAAAAAAATGTTGCTGCTACTTCAGTCACTCACTGCCAGCCTGGAAATGGATACTCTAATGTTCCAGACACATATTGTGGTGGAGCGACGACCACCCAGTGGCTCGGCACTTCGAACTGGCTCAAACTGCTGTTTGTGATGCCCTGGAACTGCACGTAGAACATCCTTGGAGTCGCCCATTCACCGCTTGAGCCAAACACCAAATTGCCAACAATAGTGCTGATAGTGTGCGTATGCAAGTAATTGGCAAGCACGGTGCTGTTAAGGCTTTGAGTCGCTGTGACAGCAGTAGAGATGAGCTGACCCTCCATATAAGCGAAGGGAGGTAGATAGTATCCCAATGGATCTAGCTTTTGACTTACGGCCAGTGGCTGATACTTTGCCAGAAAAGAAGTCATTCCTGGGAAAGTGATCGTGGTGGCTGGTGCCCACGTCTCATAGTTCACCACGCCATTGAGGAGCGGTCCGAGAGTGGGTAGGATAGTTCCGAAACCCAATCCCACCATTCCGCCGCAACAGATCTTGGGAGTGAAATTGAGTGTTTTCATTGTTTGAAGTATAGAAACGCTGTCTGGTGGATAAGAGCAAGCAAACAGAATGTCTGGATTTGTGGCCTGCACAGCTTCTAATGTTGAAGTGAAGTCAGATGTACTTGCAGGATAAGTTGAATTGTAGACTAGTTGGAAACCATCGTTGACCGCATTCTGAGAAGCTCCTGCCGCGCAAGGCGCGCCATAAGCGTTCTGTACTCCGATAACCGCCACTTTCTGGGGCTTTGGACTCAAACTCTGCGCCATTGAGAAGAATCCTTGACTCCATCCGATGAAAGGTTGTGGCCCTGGTGGAAGACTGCTGAAGTAATTGCTGTAGTTGTATTGGGAATTCGCACCTAGAGCAAATGTTCCTATAATAAGCATGTTGTACTGCTTGGCCACTGCTATGGCCGGAACCGTGTCTACTGTTCCGTAGGGCGAAATCAGCAGATCAACATGATCCACAGTGATAAGCTTCGTATAGAGTCCGGGATCATTTTGAGCATTCGTCGCGTCGTCATAATATACTAGTTGCACGTGACGACCTAAAAGCCCTCCGTTTGCGTTGGTGTCGTTGGCCCAAATCTGCAACGCAAGAAGTGCTGCCGCACCATTACCAGATAGAGCGCCAGATAGAGGCATTGCCATTCCGATTTTGATATTCGATGAGGTAGGGGAAGAATACATTGAATACACCACAACTGACACTGCTGCAATAATTATTATGACGACGATTATGACAATCGTAGCGACTCTTGATATGGCATGGATCTTGCGATTCATTGCAACTGACACATTTGTGGCGGGTGGTGTCGAGATATTTAACTCTTGAGTCGGCTTGTCCTTTCCGTATTTAAGGCATGGCGAGATCTACGATTCCCTCAAATATGATTTTGGATGACTGCCCCGTTTTCTGACTATTCCGAGATAGTATCTACGCATGGGAAAATATGCCAGACTTATATTCTGTTAATCGAATAATATAATTGCCTAGAGGAAACACTGGATTAGTGTAACGCAACGCATAAACTGGGAGTGTTGAGGAATCAAGCGCCAACTATCAGGTCTCGTGTCCACCTTATAGTGGAAGTCATTGATATGAAAATTCAGAAATTATTTGACCTATCCGGGAGGGTTGCGGTAGTTACAGGTGGCGGCGTCGGGCTAGGTAAGCAGATGGCGGAAGGGCTTGCTGAGGCAGGTGCAGACATTGTAATCTGTTCTAGAAGACTGGATGTGTGCAAAGAGGCTACTCGTGAGATCCATGAAAAGCTCAGGGTAAGGACTCTGCCTTTTGAGGTCGACATTACTAATCCAGCTACAATCGACTCGATGGTTCATAATGTGCTGGATACCTTTGGGAAAATAGACATACTGGTTAATAATTCCGGAGTCGCTTGGGCAGGTCCTCCTGAAAGCCTAACACCTGAAGGCTGGCAAAAAGTAATAGACACCAACCTGACAGGTACCTTCAATTCCTGCCAAGCTATCGGGAAAGTAATGATTTCACAAAAGCGCGGGAAAATCATAAACATTTCTTCGATTATTGGCATGCTAGGTTCACAGCCTGAGCTCTTGGACACCATATCTTACAGCGTTAGCAAAGGCGCATTAATTTCCTTAACAAGAGATCTAGCTGTCAAGTGGGCTAGATACAACATATATGTGAATGCGCTCGCGCCTTCTTTTTTCCCCACCCATATGACGAAATGGGTGATTGAACACAGGTCTGAAAAAATGGTATCAAGAACTCCGCTTGGTAGATTAGGCCATGATAACGACGTCAAGGGGCCCGTTGTTTTCCTTGCTTCCGATGCATCGAACTTCATAACCGGCCATGTCTTACCAGTGGACGGCGGCTGGACGATCAATCTCTAAGGATCAGAAAGTTTCGTTGAGTGCTTTTCGCAGAACAGGTACCCTTTTGCCTCGCTACGAATATCCCGTTTATGCCTTATCTAGTACGGTATGAATCCCAGTAGGATAGCTTTCTCGAATGAAAGTAGGGATATCTCTTCCAAACTATGGAAAGGCAGCAAGCAAGGGTGCAATTGATCGCTCGGTAGACATCGCTGAAAAATACGCTTTTGATTCAGTGTGGACAGCAGATCATTTACTTGTGCCGAAGAAATTCCACGCACCTTACGGAAAGGTGCTAGAATCACTTTGCACTCTCTCTTACTTGGCTGGACGGACTGAAAGGGTAAAGCTCGGCACCGGGATAATCATTCTGCCAATGAGAGAGGCAGTTCTCCTTGCCAGGCAGATTGCAGCAATTCAGATCTTTTCAAACGGTCGATTACTACTTGGGCTAGGGTCGGGCTGGAACGAGACTGAATTCCAAAACGTTCGGGCCGACTTTCGAACTAGGGGGAAATACTATGACGAAGGGATCAGCTTGCTCCGCAGTCTGATGAGTGGAAGCACAAAGTTCTTTGGCCAATATTACTCTATTACTGACGCAATATTTGACCCGATTCCCAGAAAAATGATTCCCATATTTGTCGGTGGGAATGGATTGCCAAGCCTCAGAAGAGCTGCTAAGCTCGGAGATGGCTGGTTCCCAATTGGCATTTCACCAGCCGAATTGGAGGCCGACAGGCACAAACTGAGATCACTAACTCAAAGAAGGATACAACTGATGTTGAGGCTCACCATTGCGTTTTCAGAAGGGAATGAATCAATTCCAACTACTAGGAAGAGCTCGAGAGGTGTCATTGAGACCATCTTGGCTGGCTCTAGTTCTCAAATATTAGAGCAGATAGAACGCTATAGGAGAGCTGGGCTCGATCATCTAATCTGTTATTTCGGTGATAAAACGCCTAAAGTGTTGGAATCCGCGCAAACCAAATTTGCAAAGGAAGTTCTTCCCTCGCTCTGAAGAACAGACCATGGAGACAGGTGGTCGTATATCGAAGTGAGAATAGATGATAGATCAGTTCCTGTTAATCGACGGAACAAGTCAAGAGGAAAATCGGAAAAGGGTTTTAAGGAATAATTGGCTACACGGTTCTGAGATTGTAATTGAATGCAAAATCGCCACGGCGGACGAAGATCAAAGAGGGCTTCGAGAAAGTTAGAGGATATTGGCCAACCGACTTTGATCACATAATTCGAAATGACGAAGTATTTTTTGAACTTGTCTCAGAGCTTTCAAATCATCCGTGGGAGCGTAACATTCTAGATAAGAAGCTGAAGGAACTTGTTCTTTTATCTATCAATGCCTCGACCACTCACTTGAATGAACAAGGCATCAGACAGCACATGAGAGGAGCACTTGCAAACGGCGCGACCAAGGAGGAAATTTCTGAGGTGTTAGAACTCACGTCAGTTCTTGGTATACATTCCTGCACAGTCGGCGTACCGATTCTCGTTAAGGAGATCGCAAAGATTCATCCAAGTGCTGAGTCTACACCTCTGACATCGAAGCAGATAGAAATAAGGGAGAATTTCAAGAAGGAGAGGGGATACTGGTCAGAGGAGCTGTGGGGAGTCCTCCTCACGCTGGATCCCGACTATCTGGAAAAGTACACTAACTATTCATCTCACCCTTGGAAGCATGGAGTTTTGCCTCCTAAAATAAAGGAGCTTATCTATACGGCGATTGATGCTTCGACAACACATCTCTACGAACCGGGTTTGAGACAACACATTTCCAATGCTCTTAGATATGGTGCGACCCCGCAGGAAATACTGGAGGTTCTAGAGGTTGTCGTGGAAATCGGCTTGCAGACATGTGAAATTGGATTCAAGATACTCGACGAAGTTTCTACAAAGATCTAATGAGCAAGCTTTCTCTAATTAATTCTTCTTCGATCTTGAGACACTTTGGATAGTTGTCTCTGGGGAAATACCCACCTGAAATAGAGAAAATGAACGTTCTTAGTCCAGAAAAGAGATGAAGTGTTTTGCTAATTTCAAAACAAGCGCGAGTGATATGATTCCGAGGAGGAACACCGCAAAGAATAGAATTGTTTAAACTGTGCTTCACAGGTCTATCGCACACGTTCAATTTGTCAATCGAGACCGATTACTTTCAGTTGACTACCCAACACATCTTTTGGAGGATCGAACGACTTTTCGGTAAGCAGCAAATTGTATCCAGAGCTTCTGACGGGAGTCTGGACAGATACAGCTATCTGGAGTTCTCACAGCGGGTAAGAAAACTCGCTCATTTATTGAATGAGAAGCTCGGTCTCAAAAAAGGCGATATGGTAGGATCTCTTGCATGGAACACGCGCCGACACCTTGAGCTTTATCTTGCGACCACCATGATGGGTTACGTGCTTCATACTATCAATGTCAGGTTTCACCAAGAGGAAATCGAGTTTGTCCTGAACGAGGCTCAAGACAAGGTTCTTTTTTTCGACAGCGATCTAACAGGAACGCTGATCAACTTGACAAAGAGGAAAAACAACATGGAACCTGTCTTACACGAAATGTCTGGGTCATTTGATGCTCTCGTCAATTTTTCAGAAATCGAATCCACACTACCTCCTCTGAAGGAGACAGATCCTGCTATCTTATGCTATACTTCGGGGACAACCGGCCATCCTAAAGGTGTGGCATACACACACCGTACCGTCTTCCTGCACTCATCTATGCTTCTTCAGAGAGACACGCTGGGAATTTCGAGCACCGAAACGGTCTTGCCAATAGTTCCCATGTTTCACATTTCGGCATGGGACACTCCTTTTGCCTCGCTTATGGCAGGGGCAAAACTTGTGCTACCTGGACCTAGACCAAGATCGGTTGAACTAGTGGAACTGGTTGAGAAGGAGAAAGTCACACTTGCGATCGGAGCTCCGACAATTTGGATAGACTTCCTGCAAGTCGCTCACCAAAAAAACCATGATATTTCCTCCCTCAAAACAGTTGTCACTGGTGGCACGGAGCCTCCGCGTTCGCTTGTGGAGAATTTCTCCAAAAACTTTGGAATCAGAACCTATCACGCCTGGGGTATGACTGAGACGGAAGCTATATCGTCTGTCAATACAACAGTTGATTTCAACAATATTTCAAGACAAGGCGTTCCTCCGTTAGGACTTGAGGTAGAAATGCTCGACGATGATGATAAGCCTCTACCTTGGGATGGGGAGAGCATGGGAGAACTCGTTGTGACGGGTGCTTGGGTGGCGCGTAGTTACTTCAGGCATAAACCGGAGGACACTTACAAATTCATTGAAAGAGACGGAAGAGCATGGCTAAGAACTGGGGATATTGTCACAATCGATCCAAGTGGCTCTATCAAGATAGTTGACAGGAAAAAGGATCTCATAAAGAGCGGGGGAGAATGGATCTCCTCAGTTGATTTGGAGAATGCAATCATGCTTCACGAAGCTGTCTTGGAAGCCGCTGTTGTTGGAGTGCCAGACGACCGGTGGGATGAGAGGCCTGTTGCGTTTGTTTCGATGAAAGACCCATCGCGCAAGACACCTGCTAATGAAATAATCAATTTCTTGAAAACACAGAATAGATTTCCAAACTGGTGGCTACCGGATAAGATCTACTTTGTCGAGGGGATTCAAAAGACAAGCACCGGCAAATTTGACAAGAAGAGTCTGCGGAAGACGGCCACACATTCGAATGTTCAAGCAAAGCTTCATTCAACGTAACAAAATGAGACTTTCAGAATCTCGCTTAGGTAGTCTTTCCGCTGTGGCCCAGACCAGCCGCGCGGCTAGTGTTTAGCTGACGATCTCTTTGTTTAGCGAGAAACCTAGCGTGGTCGAGAAATGGGAACCTCTGTGATCTCGTCAATTGGCCACTTTGTCATTATCTCCACGCCGGAGTCTGTTACGACCAACATCTCCTCCATTCTGACTCCTTGTCTCGTGTGTTTGTCGCCCTCTTGAGTTTCAATAGCGAAAGTCATTCCCGGTTCTATTTTGATAGGATGCTCAAGTGAAATCGCTCTCCAAGACACAGGTGGTTCATAAAGAGAAAGCCCGATACCATGGGCCCAATTGCTTCCAGCAGTCATGTCTTCGTTCTCGACACCATACCAACCCCAGATATCACGACCAGGAGGCCATTTTTCTGCAATATCTTTCGTAGTAACTCCAGGTCTTATTGCCTTGATTCCATCGTATAACCAATCGAGAGATCTCTTGTACGCATCCTTTATTGATTGGGGCGCTCTACCTACAAAGAACGTTCTGTAATAGCAGGTTCGGTAACCCAAGTACGCCATGTTGTATGTGTCGAAGTAAACGACATCTCCAGGTCTTATCACTCTACCAGTTGTTGCTCTCAGATTCGGCCAAGAATAAGGCCCAGACGTAACGAACATCCCATTCCAGACCTCCGCCCCCAACTTGTAAGCAGTACGAAATGCGTCAGCTAAGACATCGTTTTCCGACATCCCCCCTCTTAGTGTATCAGCTATGCCCTGGAAGATGGAATCACCTGTCATCGCGGCGAACTTTAGAAGTGTGATCTCTTCCTTTGATTTTATCTTTCTCGCTTCAACCATTGCTTCGGCGCCGTCTGAATATGACACCTTTATTCCTTCATTCGCAAACTCCTTGACTAGAGCTTCATCGTAAAAATCGATCCCGAGAGTTTCCTTGTCAACTTTGGCAGCTTTGAGATCGGTCTTTATTTGCTGAACCATCTTCTTCCGTTGTGCGGCGTGAGCCTCCCTTCCCATAGCGACGCCAATCCACCCCGCTCCAGTGATTGCGTACTTTATGCTGTCTTCAGGAATCCAAGGACTCATTTTCTTGACATGAAATCCAATGTCGCCCTGCTCGTACAATATAGGAGCATCAGCTCCGTTGGTTAGAAGTGAATACCTGAGCCCTGAAGATGGCATCGTCCAGAACGGTCTGTAGGTACTCGTTATGTAAGTCAAATTCTTCTCATCGAGTGATAGGAAAGCGCCTAACCCTTTTTCCTTGAACAGCTTGCTCTTTGCTCTCTCCAATCTACCCTTTCTCAGTCTATCCATGTTTACTCTTTCTTCATAATCGACTGATGCAAGCCCGTAGGCGCTTGCATAATCTACTTGGCCAGGCACAGAGCTTCTATAATCGCCGAATCCACCAACGTAAGAATTCTCGACCATGGAACTTTTCGTTCGAATTCCATTGAACGTGACTTAAAAGCGTTTGTACGTTTAACTACTTTAGCGTAGATTTGCAGTAAAATTGCGTTGATGAAATGTGCTTTAGCGCATCTAGGCGATACTTATTAACCCCTGTCCCTAATGCATTAGGGCATTATACGAATGACGTTCCGCACATCTGGCGCAAGACCGATTCACCCTTGTACTCGACACTAGTTACCAGTGATTCAAGCCTCTTCAAAATGTAACAAACGATGTTTGCTTCAGAGGCGAATCGCATCAGAATGTTTTGTCAACCATGGCCGGTCTTTGACTACGAGCATAACAGATGAAATATCTGCGCATAGCGGCTGCGTTTACATTTTGAAAACGGAAGAGGGTCGAGTTCCATCGATTACTCAAGGGCGAAGATGTTTGTCACATTCCTATCTCGGAAACACGTCTTGAATGGAAGAGTATATGAGTGGATTACAACCGCTCATTAGAATAGTGGGAGTTCTGTAATTTCGTCTTCTGGCCACCGGCTAAGGTTCTCATAACCCCCTTCTGTTATTATGAGCATGTCTTCAACTCTCACGCCACTACTATTGTCTGATGTGCCATCCTCAGTTTCAAGAGCTATCGTCATCCCAGCTTCAAGCTTTTGCGGCCATTTGATCGACAGAGGCCTCCAGAAGAAAGGTGGATCATAATTGTGCAATCCGATGCCGTGCCCCATGTTATTGAAGAAAGTCGACAGGGAAGTTCTTTCATCGGTTATGATAGGAGGTCTGTTTGACCACAGTTTGACTTCGTCAGGCCATTTTTCAACTACGTCTTTAGTTGTCACGCCAGGTCTCAAAACTCTCTCTGATTCTTTGAGCCAGTCAATTACTCTCTGATATGTCGCTTTTACATCACTTGATGGTTGGCCAACGCTGAACACCCTATAGTAACATGATCGGTATCCATAACAACCAAAATTGAACAGGTCCGACCAGACTACGTCCCCTGGTCTGATTCTTCTGTCAGAACATGTTCGAGTCGTGTCCTTGGGCCATGTGTGAGGGCCTGAACATATGTAGCCTCCATCCGGTGTCAGACCTTGTTCGATGGCATAGCCAGTCACTTTGGCCCATATTTGACGTTCGGAAACACCTGGCCTTATGGTGCGCGCCATTAATGAAAAACAATCATCGAGAATCGAGGCAAGCAATCTCACCAGCTGCTGCTCTTCAGGTGTCTTGATGGTTCGAGCTTCTAGCAATGCCCTCGCGCCAGCGAATTCCAACCTCAGGCCTCGTTTCTCGAGCTCCTTGACGACGTGAGGGGAATACGAGTCTATGCCTATGACTTCTTTGTCCAGTCTGAGCTCCTTCAATGTATCGTATATCTGATCTGCAAACATTTTTGTCAGGTACTCTTGCGCGTCAGGGGAACTACTGTGCCAAGGTCCGCCGAATGGGGGTATTGCATATTCTATCCTGGTGTTAGGCATTAGATTCTTTAGATGATAAGCTCCATCACTATCGTAGAAACAAATTGGTGTACCTTCGGCAGGCAAGATTCCATATACATTCCCACCAATGCCAACAGCTGTGCCGCCCATGGGTTGAACGTTGGTCGTGTATGCGACATTTTGCGCTGTAAGACAGAGCACAGCGCCCATATTGTACCGTTTCATCGAGTCTCTTGCACGTTTCAGCTTGTTGCTCAGCATTCTGTCAAAATCTATGCGAGCTACATCCGAGATTGTATGCCCCAATTCACCTGGGTTGAATGCCTTAGTGGCCATGAATATTGCGAAACATTGTGACGACATTTATCACTTTTGGCAACCGTGGCATTAACACAATCGTCTGAGGAATACAAGTTGCCAGTGACTAGATTGTACAATCAGGTCGTCGTGGCACTCACATCGGTGGCAGGTTGCGCTGCGTCCTACTCTTCACTCTCATCAGGCTGTCGATCTGCATTTGTATGGATCTCCTGTACTGCATAGGCATCTCATTGAGTACACATTCATTTTCGTCAAGGGAGTCTAATATTTCGTCCAATCTCATCATGCAGAACTTTAGTGATGCAATATACCTTGTAAAAATTCTTTCTATGCTATGTCGACGCGTCTCCTCCAAGGAATGACGCGAAAATGGCGACTGTATCGGTTCATCCTTCTCGCCATTCTTGATGTGCCCAATGATGCGCCTGACCTCACTCTTGGTCACCTTCTTCTCAGTAATGAGCTCCGTCAGCGCCTCCTTCTTCTCAGCATCAAGTGATATGAACTCTTGCGCTATGCTTAGTTTTGCCCTGCGCAAAAGTTTCTCCTGACCTCTGTAGAAAGACTCAGGAGTGCAACCTCCTGCTCACGTAGGAATTACTCTTACCTATCCTCCTTGCGAGCTCTGATGTGCTTCCGTAGCCGAATTCATCCACATATCTCTTGAACGCCTTGGATTCTTCTGGCGCGTTGAGTGTCCTGCGTTGAAGGTTCTCCATGAGCGATATCTCATAAGCCTCTCTGTCGTCAAGCTCCGTGATGCAGCGCGGAACGCTGCTCATCCTGAGCCTTCTGCACGCTACAAACCTCCTATTTCCAGCGACTACTACCTATCTTCGCCTAAACCTCACAACGATGGGCTGAAGCAAGCCTTTCTCCATTATGGAAGCCAATAACTCATCAAGTGCCCCAATTTCGTCTCTTAGAGTGCGCCCCGACTGTGGATCAGTCCACCATTTAACTCCCTTAAGAAACCTGATCTTAAACTGGTGTACAATATGGAGAAATACAGTTTCGGACTATTTGCTTATTGCTATTCCCTAATACGTTAGGGTAAGTTGCCTGGCCCATCTTCTGATCGCGAGAGACAGATTCGATTCGCAGGCTGTAACCGAATGCATACCCCATGCATCTTCTATTTGCAACATGCAGAGTGTGGTAGGTTATATCCCACAGTAGATACAATGCCTAAATCTTCCGTCCAGAACAAGGGTCCATGAATAATACACTTCCTCAGTGGTGAAAGATTGCGGAGAGTCGATTTCTGGACTTTCCATTGAGAAAAACGGTCGGGATTATATATGATTGAAGCTGGTACCGCAGCGAGTCAGGTCAGGTGCGACGCATCTGAAAACGAAGTGCAATCAGGTAATGAATGAGGTCACTGGGAATGCTAGAAGCGAACTACAATCAGACATCTCATGGTAACACCCGCCTAGTAGTCGCTCTGTGGGCCGCCATGGCGAGCGCAATGACTCAGATCTTCGCTTTCACGCCTCTAGCCACCCAGATCTCCGCCGATCTATCCTTGAGCTACACTCAGCTCGGTCTCCTCCAAACAGGGATCTTCGTTCCCTACGCGATCCTCCAGATAATCGCAGGTACAGTCACGGATAGATATCAGAGCGTGAAGCTTGTCACACTCTCTACGGCGTCCTTCATTGTCTCGACTGTCTTCTTCGCTATTTCCCAAAGCTATCTTCAGGCTCTCGTGTTCAGGGTGCTGATGGGAATATCCATGTCGTTCGTCTTTGTACCCAGCGTGAAACTCATTCTGGCGGCGACCAATAAACAAAGGAGGGGAAGAGTGCTAGGATTCTACGGATCTAGTCTTGCTGCCGGTTCTGTAATAGCAGCTGCCCTTCCAGTACCGATTGCATCTCTTCTTGGAGGGTGGAGGGTCTCGTTGCTGGCCATCGATATGATGGGAGTTATTGCACTTATTCTGCTATTATCCTCTTACAAAAGGAAAATTCAGGTGACGGTTGCTCCCCTCGCAGCAAGCGCCTTCTCGTCGCTCCTTAGGAAGAAGGAGACTTGGGTCTTGGGATACGGCCAAATGATGAGGTTTGGCGTTGGAACGGCAGTGTCAACTTGGGTACCAACCTTCATGGTTGTCTCTCATGGATTTTCCCTTTTCAATGCAGGGATAATTCTCGCAGTGGCGTGGTCTGTATCTGCATTCACAATCTTTCTAGGAGGAGTCCTCTCAGATATGTTCAGAAAATTCTTCATGATTGAAGCCGCGCTCCTCGGGATGGCCCCTGCTTTTCTCGTTCTTGCTATGACGTCGAATATTGGCCTTCTCTGGGTCTCCACGTTAGTGATAGGGGCTCTGATGTACTTTGATTTCGCTGCTCTCTTTGTCATTCTTCCAGAGCTTTACTCGGAGGAAAGGATCGGGTTGATCACTGGACTAGAAAATACTCTGGCCGCCGTAGCGAGCTTCATCTTTCCCCCTGTTTTGGGATTCTTAAGCGACCGCACTGCAACATTCGCTTACGGTTGGGTGCTCATGTCTATGCTCTGCGTAATAGGAGCCTTTGCGACGCTGTATGTCAAAAGGTACTGAATCAAGTATTAGAAAAAGAGTTGTTAGAGTCGGAAGTGAAAAGCAAAAGAGGGATAATCATTTAGATGTCACTTAAGCTCTATTTATTCCAAGCTGATTTTTAAGAATTAAAGGTGGTTATTCAGTTGGTTGATTTTAGTTTAACAGAACAACAAAGAGAGATCAAAGATTTCGCAAGGCAGTTCAGGGAGAGATTTTTAGAAAAGCTAAATCTCATGGACGAATACAATGTCATGGATCCTAGGAAGAGGTTTCCGCTCGAAATAATTCGAGAGGCTTCTCGTTTAGGGCTGAGAACCCTCGCAATCAGCCCCGAATATGGGGGGCTAGGTGTCGATTCCGTTTCCCTCTGTCTAGCAGTTGAAGAGCTGTCCTACGCCGATCTCGGGATAGCGGTAGTCTTTGCACAAACTTGGAAAATATCAAGATCTCTGGAACGAGCGGCAAACAAAGAACAGAAGGAAAAATTCCTGAGGGCCTTTGTGAACGACCCAGAGATGGTTGTTTCGATAGGTGGAACAGAACCAACAGGGGGTTCTGATATCTGGATTCCTTACAATCATCCTGACGCAGGAATCAGGACAAAAGCGACTCTAGAAAAGGATGAGTGGGTTCTGAATGGCGGAAAGATCTTCATTTCAAACGCTGCAGAATCGAAGCTATATCTGATCCTGGCACGCACCGATCTGTCAAAACCGCCGTATGAAGGAACAAGCTTGTTCATCGTTCCACGGGATACCCCAGGCCTGAGCATCGGAGAGATATATGACAAGATAGGAGAAAGGCGAGCGAATAACGCGGAAATCATACTAAGCGACGCGCGGATTCCCAAAGAGAATCTTCTGGGAAAATTAAACAACGCGTACAGTCAAGTTATGCCATTCTTCGGCGAGAGCAACGCACTTGCTGGTGCTACTCCGCTCGGGACTGCTCGCAGAGCCTTCGATACTGCATACGAGTACGCAAAGTTGAGGGTTGCCGGGGGGAAATTGCTAATCGATCAGCAGGCAATAGGGATAGAGTTTGCAGATATGAGAATGAAACTTAGAGCAGCATGGAACCTTGTGCTTGAAGCTGCATGGGCATTCAACAACCAGCAGTCTTATGATCCGTCTCTTGCTTGGATGGCTAAAGCTTTTGCAGCAGATGTTTCTTTTGAAGTTTGCAAAAAGGCATTGGAAATGTTTGGGGGTTACGGTATCATGCGTGGATCTCGAGTTGAGAAATGCCTCAGGGACGCGACTGTCTTCCTTCATTCAGACCTGACAGCACTAGCCCTCCGAATAAAGGTGTGGAACGCGATACGTGGGCAGACGTATTCTCAGGCCTCAACTTGAAGGGCTACTTTCATTAGAGCAAATCATGTTTCTTTCGAACACTCATGACAGTGTCAGAGTGCGTCCTTGGGAGTGTTTTGATCTAATATCCCTCCAATAAGCTCTCGACTGAGGAGATATCAAAATTAGACCTGCCGTCTGCTCGGTTTACCGACATCGACCAGAACACGACTGCCCCTGCTGGTACGGTGGGCACAAGGATTAATTATCTCTCTTCAATTTTGTGAAAGTTATGGATTTCATTCCATCCGAGGATCAAGACTTGATGCAAAAGAGCGTTTCAGAGGTGATAAAATCGCTTCCTCCTAATTACTTTAGGTTAAAGGATAGGAACTCCGAGTTTCCTCGGGAGCTTTGGGATGAGCTCTCAAAGGGCGGCTGGTTAGGTGTGAATGTACCAACCGATTATGGGGGAGCAGGTCGGGGTATCCTTGAGATGTCCTTAGTGCAGGAAGCGGTGTCTAGGGCGGGCGCGGGAATAATGGGCGGCGACTTGTATCTTGTTACCTGCGCAATGGTACCTGAGGCGATAAAGGCTTTCGGAACAGATACACAGAAGCAAAAATATCTGTGGAAAATTGCCAAAGGCGAGCTCGTATGTGCAATAATGGTTACTGAGCCAGGTGCTGGAATCAATACGCTCGACATCAGTACTTTTGCAGAGAAACGAGGGCACTCATACTATGTAAGGGGCCAGAAAATATGGATCACCTTCGCACCTGTAGCAGACCTAGCGCTTCTTGTTGCTAGAACGGCCCCCAAGAATGCAGGAGGGTCGAGAACCGATGGTCTATCAGCATTCCTCTTGGATATGAAACAACCAGCAATAAGAGTTGAGAAATTAGACTCGATCGCAATGAAGCCTCTTGGCTCAAGTCTAGTTTTCTTGGATGATGCAGAAATACCTGAAGAAAATCTCCTAGGGGAATTGGACCATGGCTGGTCAGTGATCACACATGCTCTGAATGCGGAAAGAATAGCCACGGCCTCTATGTGTATTGGAACTTCTGACTTGGTTCTGGAAAAAGCTGTGGAGCACGCTAAACAAAGGGTGGTCTTTGGCAGACCTATCGGCCAAAATCAAGCCATCCAGTTCCCACTTGCTGATTCTAAAGCCAAGATTGAACTGGCTAGGCTAATGTGCAGGAAAGCTGCTTGGCTTTTCGATCAGGGAAAACCTTGCGCATTCGAAGCTAATGTCGCAGCGTATGCAGCGGCTCAATCAGCATTCGAAATTGCGGACAGAGCAATACAGACATTTGGAGGTAGCGGGTTTTCCGCTGAGAATGATATAGAAAGGCACTGGAGGGACTTGAGACTATTCCGAGTCGCGCCCGTGCCGGAGCAGATGGTTCTTGCTTATATTGCACAAAATGTTTTAGCTCTTCCTAGATCCTACTGAACGTAGGCTGCTGTCGCTTCATGTTAAATGAAAGTCAACCTTTGACTGTGATCTTCTTTAGTTGAAAGATTAGAGCGATTGCTGTACAATGTTGAAGGCCGCGTCGATAATGTCTTTAGATGCTGGGTAGACAGACTTTTCAAGGCTGGGGCTAAAAGGAACGGGAATGTCTAATGAAGCAACCCTTGCAGTGGGAGCTTTCAGATCATATAGGGCTTCTTCGTTTATGATGCTTGTGACCTCTGCCCCGAGACCGCCAGTCCGAAAGTCAATGTCAACTATCACTGCTCTTTTGGTCTTCCTAACTGAATCAAGCAACGTTTCCTTATCGAGAGGTGCAAGAGTCCTAAGATCCAGAACTTCAGCTTCTATGCCTCTTTTGCTAAGCTCGTTTGCGGCCTCCAGAGCTCTATGGACGCCTAGCGAATAGGATACTATGGTTATGTCCCTGCCGCTTCTTTTGACATCGGCCTTTCCTATGGGCACGATGTAATCGTTCGGAGGTACGGTCCCTTTGTTCCAGCTTCGGTACAGTTCAGTGTGTTCAAAGAAAATAACTGGATTCGAATCTCTGACTGCTGATTTGAATAAACCTTTTGCATCATAAGGTGTAGCTGGTGCAACCACCTTCAAACCCGGTACATGGCAAAACCAAGCTATGGGTGATGTTAGTGAGTGCTGCGCGCCAAAACTTCTATACTGACAAATGGGCATCCTGATAACTAGAGGAACCTTGAGCTGGCCCCCGCTCATATAACGGAGAAATGCAGCGTGCGTCACTATCGGATCCGCTGCTAGAGTGACGAAACCCGTATATTGAATCTCCACTACAGGTATCAGTCCTCCTATGGCAGCTCCAACTGCAGCCCCCACTATCGCATTTTCTGAGATAGGAGTATCCCTTATTCTCTGTGGTCCGAACTCCTGCAATAAACCAATTGTGATCTTGAAGGCGCCACCATAATTACCGATATCTTCTCCCATCATGATTATTCTTTCATCTCTTCTCATTTCTTCCCTCATCGCCTCTCTGAGGGCCGCTGTGTACGTTATTTCGCTCGCCTGCAATTTCGAATGTTCACACTAAGAGAAAATATGTTGTGCCAGCTGGGAAATGTCCGGTGCTTCGCTTCTTCTTGCGAAGGATAAAGCGTCTTCCACTTTGGCCTCTGCCTCTCTCTGAAACATTTGAATCTCTATCTCTGAGATCCTCTGTTGCAATAAATGCTGTTTCATTCTAAGGATCGGCTCTTTTTGTTCCCACTCCTTTACTTCATCACTTGTTCTATAGACTTCCCACTGTTCACCATCGTAATGACCATGGAGCCTATAAGTCAGGCATTCCACTAGACTTGGTCCAGCACCTTCCCTTGCTGAGGCTACAACATTGGTCAAAGTCTCATAGACTTTCGCGACATCATTACCGTCTATCGTAAGACCTGGTATGCCATACGATTTTGCCCGATCTGATATAACTGATATTGCGCTTGAAGATGTAATACGCGTAGATATAGCATACTGGTTATTTTCTATGACGAAAACGACCGGCAACTTCCATATAGAACAGAGATTAAGCGACTCATGGAAGGCACCGGTATTCGTCGCTCCATCTCCCGCAAACATTAAGACGATGTTGTTCCTCTTTTGAATCTTGGATGATAAACCTAAACCCGTGGCAATAGGAAATCCCGAACCTACAAATGACGTAGATATTACACGGGAACTTGTGTCAATTATGTGCATCGAGCCTCCCCTTCCCTTGCAACAGCCTGTCTCTTTTCCAAGTATTTCTGCCATCAAGCTAGGCACTTGTACGCCTTTAGCAATGGCATGACCATGCGCGCGGTGGCCAGAAACGATCCAATCTTCATCGTTGAGTGTAGCACAAGCTCCTGCAGCGACGGCCTCCTGTCCGATGGATAAATGAACTACACCTGCTATCTCTCTCTTTGAGGCTAACAGACTCAAACATTCCTCAAACTTACGAATCAGCAACATTTTCTTGAACAGTGCGATTGATAACTCTCGTTGCAAGAGTTCTGCGCCCAATTATTCCAGATGAAGCGATACCCTATTTCCCCACAAAATGAGGAGTCCTTTTTTCTAAGAAGGAAGTAACACCTTCTTTGGCGTCTTGCGTATTGATGAGAATTGTATCGAGCTCAGCTTCATACGATAGACCAGCCGGCAGATCAAGCTCGTAAGCTTGATTCACAGCAACCTTCGAAAGTTTCAATGCAATTGGACTCAATTTTCTAAATTTGTTGGTATATTCGTTTACTGTTTTGTCCAATGCATCGGCGGGCATCACCCTGTTGACTATGCCAAGTTTCTCAGCTTCATGAGCGTCCAAAATCGAACCGAGCATCACGAGTTCCTTTGCCTTCTGTCGGCCGAGAACCCGAGCGATGCGTTGGCTCCCACCCCATCCTGGGATAAGAGCAAAATTGATTTCAGGGAACCCAAATTTGGAATCGTCAGTAGCTAGAAGCAGATCGCAGGCAAGTGCTAATTCAAGACCACCTCCCAAACAGTACCCTTGAACTGCCGCGATCACTGGCTTGCCCAATTTCTCTATCTTGACGTGAATTTTTGGGGCGAGTGAAGTCCAAAATTCTCTTGCTTGCATCGGGTCTACGAAAAAGCTCTTGAAGATGGCAATATCTGCACCGGTACAGAATGCTCTGTTGCCAGCACCATTGAGCACCACTACTTTGACACATTCATCCCTCTCCGCGCTATCCAGCGCATTCGCTAATTCGGTCATTGTCTGAATGTCCATGGCATTCAATTTATTAGGGCGATTGATGGTTATCTTTGCAACCTCATCTATAGTATCGAAGATCACATTCTCATAGGTCATAACTTAACCAGCCCATTCATCTATGTCTATACTGAAAGTTTTCTAAGCTCCTTCTTAAGGACTTTACCAGAGGGGTTGCGTGGAAGTGCTTCAACGAGTCTGACATGCTTTGGAACCTCAAATTTCGCTAACTTACCCTTGCAGAAGTTTAGTATGTCTTGTGGTTGTGCTGTTTCGTTTCTCTTCAACACTACGTAGGCTAGTGGAACCTGGCCCCAATTCTTATCTGGAACTCCTATCACTGCTGCTTCTAATACCTTCGGATGGGCATAGAGAACTCTTTCCACATGCAGGGATGAAATATTCTCTCCCCCGCTTATTATCATGTCCTTCTTTCTATCTATAATGTAGAGGTAACCTTCCTCATCGAGTTTTCCTATGTCACCCGTAAGGAACCAGCCATCCCTGAAAGCTTCCTCTGTTGCTTTTGGATTATTCCAATAACCTTTGAACACCTTTGGTCCTCTTAGAGCAATTTCTCCTTCTTGCCCTCTTTGTACTACGTTTCCATTATCCTCGACTATCTTGACGTCGAGGCCGAGTATAGGTTTCCCCACGGAGCCAAGCTTCCTGATTGTAGATTGTCTGTCAAGGAACGTATCTCCAGACACCGTTTCGGTAAGACCGTATGCATCAGCAAACCATGCATTAGGGAATGCATTAAGCAATTTTTGCACCAATGATTCGGGCATCTTTTCGCCGCCGTTTATAATGACCCTCACACTGTCAAGCCGAAAACCGCTTAATCCCGGCTCATTCAATATCATGTTAACCATTGTGGGAGCGAACCAAGTAAGAGTGATTCTTTCCCTCTCGATAGCCTCTAACACTGATTTTGTCTCGAATTTCCTGAGGATTACTAGCCTCCCACCCATGTGCAGGATGTGAATAGCTGAGAGATCTAGGCCGCCAACATGATAGAGGGGGCCTGCTACGAGGCCTGCATCGTCTTTGCTAATACCCAGCTCCGAAATTTGCCCGAAATTCTTCCAGTAAAGGTTGCCATAAGTTATCATCACGCCTTTCGGATCTGCTGTTGTACCTGAAGTGTACATCAGTCTGTGCAAATCTTCCAAATCGACTTCAGCATCTCTGACGATGGAAACACCGCCTGTAGCTATTAGGCTATCATAAGTTTTCCAACCACTTCTTGCATATTGTTCTAAACTGATAGTGTGCTTCAAATTAGGAAGTCTTGGTTTCATCGCTTCAATCGTTGCTACAAACTCTTGTTCTGTAAAGATAGCTCCAGCTTGGGAGTCATGTAGAATATACTCTACCTCCTCGCTAGCCAGTCTATAATTTATTGGCAAGAAGATGAGGCCAGCGCGATTAGCGGCCAAGCATATTTCGAGAAACTCAGGGCAATTGTATAGTAAGAGGGCCACCCTGTCTGCCCTACCAAGTCCGATGTTGTTCAGACTTTTGGCAAGGAGATCAATTCGATTGTTAAATTCCTTGTAAGTAAACCGTTTTCCTTGGTAGGCTATCGCTTCTTTATCGGGCTGGTTCTCAGAGTGCTTTCTGATAATTGCAGAGAAGTTGATCAAATTGCTTTTTTTCTGTTGTCTTGTGCATTCAAAGCTCTTAAAAGCCTAGCGAGGAAATTTGGAATCGCTATAGCTGATTTTCAACAAGCGTTGTTTTGTAATGGAGCTCATTCCTTATCGCATTTTGCCGGTTGCCAAAAAAATGTGATGCGAATCAAACGATCTCAAACTCGTTGACATACTGACAATAAGATAATTCGCTTCATTCACCACTAACATATGACCTGTGGCTAATGATGTAGATTTCAAGACCTCTGACCCTCGTTGCCCTTAGAAAAAGTTCCTTTTCAATTCGAATTGTTTATCCTCCTCTTATCCAATTCGCAAATTGACTTGCCCTAGGAAATGTCTGGAATTATTTGTGGCAGAAGGTTAAGGCTACTGCTAGATAACCTTCTGGCCAGTCACTGACTGATATGAAAAAGATGTTCCGCACTTTGCGACATTCAAACGAAACACGTTTATTGCTTACGCAAATCCGTTCACATAGATTTCAGTTGATTCGAACTTCCTCGCAATATCTGAGTGGTGTGAATGATGATAGAACCATATACTACAAGGGTTCCAGGATCACAAATATTACAGAAGATGCCATACTTCAGGTGCCCGTGAAGCACGCTGCGAAATTATACGAGTCTAGAAGCGCACTGAAGGATCTTCTAATCTACAAGGATGCAGATTTGGGCGACACGAGTATTTTTTTCAAGATTCCGAGGTCTTCAGAAGATCTTCTTCTAAGGTCAAAGGCGGTACAAGCGATAACTCATTTCAGTAATGGTGTGTTCAACATAACTCAGGCAATTGGAACCGATGCTCTACTTGCTCTCATGATAACTACCAAAAGGATGGATTCGAGTCAAGCCGCCAATGGCAGGAATTATTACGAGAATGTTTTGAACTACCACAAACATGTTGCAAAGAATGACCTCGCATTGGCAACAGCCCAGACCGATGCTAAAGGGGATAGATCCAAGAGGCCTTCCGAACAGTCAGACCCTGACCTTTATGTGCGCATAGTTGAAGAGACACCCGAAGGAATAGTAGTCAACGGTGCGAAAGCCCATACTACACAGAGCTTGGCTGCTGACCACATTGTTTTCATTCCATGCCGAGCCATGACAGAATCTGACAGGGACTATGCCGTCTCCTTTGCTCTTCCCACTAACACAAGAAACTTGAAGCTAATTGTTAGGCCTTTGTTGGAAATCGAAAGCTTGGCACCCGCGGGTGACGCTCCATTGAGCTCAACCGATGTTGAGGCTGAAACCCTGACCATACTCGATCATGTTTTGGTTCCTTGGGAGAATGTGTTCTTGTACAAGGATTGGAGATACGCCGGAGAGATTGCGAATCTATTTGCGCTCTTTCACCGATTTACAGCTGTGTCTTACAGAGCTGTTACGACAAATCTCTTTCTTGGTGCTGCCAGGCTTTCGGCAAGATCTAACGGCATAGAAAATGCGCAGCATGTAAGAGATGACACATTAGAAATAGTATTGTACAAGGAGATAATGAGCATGGCATCGAAACTAGCGGCATACGAAAGTTCTGCTGATAGCAATACAGGAATAGCAGTGCCCAGTTCATTGTATACGAATGTTGGCAAACTCTATTCGAACGCAAATTTTGCGAACATTGTGAAATCAGTAGTTGACATTGCTGGAGGTTGGATATCCACTCTTCCGTCGACTAGGGATTTAGAAAATCCAGAGACGAGAGAATATGTGCAAAAGTACATGAAAGGAGATGATCGTTTCACTGGTGAAGAAAGATTCAAACTTTTGAGGTTCGTCAGGGAACTGGTTGGAGGTCCACTAGCGGGCTATATGCTCGGGCTAATGATTCATGCCGAAGGATCTGTTGCTGCAAGCAAGATAGCACTTTATCGTGAGTACAATTTCAAGCCCGCCGAGGAGCAAGTGAAGAAAATCGTTGAACAAAGTGACAACGGAACACACTCAGGATCATGAATAGTGTGCAACGGGAGAGGCGAAAATCAGATAGCTCTTTTGCAGGTCTACCGCTTATCTTCACGGATTTTTTCTAGGTAGACTGCTCTATACTCTTCCTTCTTTGGTACGATGCACAAGAACTCCGCATTCTCTTCGCCATGGTTGTCATACCAGTGAACAGTACCAGATGGTATGTACAAGGAATCCCCGGGCTTGACTTGGTAAACCTTGTCTCCTATTCCGACATCATAGTTCCCCTTTAGCACATACTGCTCATGCTCGATGTCGGGGTGGTAGTGTTTGGGAATACGACCGCCAGCCTTTATTCGGAATTTTCTTAGCTCAAAGTTCGGAACACCATCATGGCGGTCAATAAGCCACTCGATCTCTGTTCCTACTGCATTTTCCACAACTTGGGCAGGAACCTCTCCAGTTTTCTTCACGACCATGTGTCGTAATTGTGGACCCGGACTGTTATTTAGCTTTCGAAGTTGACACAGGTGAGTGTTCGTACACTGAGTGGTGATGTGAGTGAATCCCTTTCAGCCATTCACATCGAAGGGATATGCTTTTTTCAATCGCTTTCTGATGTCCAGGACTGAATTTGCAAAGATGATGGGAGAATGGTTCAAAGTGATCTTCGTGCTGACTTTAATGGAAAAACAGCTCTGATAACTGGGGCCGCGCGTGGCATCGGGAAGGGCATAGCACTTGCGCTTGGAAGGGAAGGAGCGATGCTCGCGCTGAACGATGCGTCAGAGACAGAACTAGGGACAACTCTAAACGAATTCAGAGGGCGCGGATTTAAGTGTGAAGGTTTTGTTGCGGACATTTCGAGTTTTGAGAAGGTGGACAAGATGATCAGCGATATAATCTCAGAGATGGAGAGGATAGACATCCTAGTGAACAATGCTGGAATCGCGACGCCGACAGACTTTCTGGATCTTACTGAAGCAGAATGGGATCGCGTAATATCTGTAAATCTAAAAGGAACTTTTCTCGTGACTCAAGCGGTCGTGAAGCACATGGTTCAGAAACAAAGCGGCAGAATCATAATGATGGGAAGCATAGCAGGCAAGTCTGGAGGAGTGAACACAAGCATTCCTTATGATGTTTCAAAGGCAGGAATGATAATCATGGCAAGGTCTCTTGCAAGACGCTACAGCAGGTTCGGCATCACAGTAAACGCCATTGCGCCATCCTTTGTTGACACTCCGATGCTAAACGACCTGAACGTCGCTGGATCTAAGGAAGATCTCGCTAAACTGAACGTAATCCAAAGACTGGCTACGCCAGAAGATATAGCAAACGCTGTTATATTCTTGGCATCTGAAAGATCTTCGTTCATTACTGGAGAGACAATAAATGTCAACGGAGGGCGCCTAATGGATTAATGCCCGCCAGCTTGTGGATTAACTATTATTCTTGTGCAAGGATCAACTGATGTCTTTAATCCTGCAAGCAATGAAGTATTGAAATCAGTTTCTCATCTCGCTGCCTCACGAGCTCCTCGTAGCTCTTGTTTGTAACAAGCTGCATGTGTCTAATACTTTTGATCAACTTCGACGCCATTGACGGTGAAATTTCTGTCCAAGTATCCATGGACTTCCAAATATTCGAGTAACCAGGGCCGTATCTTTTGATAAAATCAGGCATTCCACCTTTTCCACCGTTGATGGAATAAATCAGGTGTTGACCCATTATTGCCCATCGAAGGCCCAGCCCCGCATATACCGCTTTGTCGACTTCCTCCGCTGATACCACCCCCTTTGCGACTAGATCTATTGCTTCTCTCCACAGGGCGGCAGCTAGCCGGTTACCAACAAATCCTGCAACCTCCTTTCTCACAACGATTGGGACTCTTCCAAGCGAGGAAAAGAATTCTGATGTTTTCCTCGCTGTCATCTTTGAGGTCTTGGCACCGGGTACTATTTCCACGAGAGGGACAAGGTAAGGTGGGTTGAAGGGGTGAGATGTGATACATCGATCTGGCCTTTGCGTGAAGCGCTGTATCTCTGTCATTGATAGGCTCGATGTACTGCTGGATAGAATAGTACCTGGTGCAGAATATCGATCCATTTCTTTGAACATCTCTTCCTTGAGGTTTTGTTTTTCGGGTAAGGATTCCTGCACAAATTCAACATTAGATACTGCTTCCTTGAGATTTGTCACTAGAGAGATTCTTGACAATGATTCTTTAACGCCACTTTGCTTCATTACTCCTTTTCTCTCAAGAAATACCATGGTTTCCTTGATGCGTTTGATAGCATGTCTGAGCCTTTCTTCATTCGGATGGTAAAGCTTCGTATTGTATCCATATGAGGTAAAGAGAATAGTCCAAGCTTGCCCGATTATTCCGCATCCGATGCTAGCTACTTCGTACTTTTGTCTAGGCAAGAATTTATCGCACTATGAAAATTACTTTCATTACTTTTTGACTAATATGTTCAGACTGATTCCTAAATAGCCATCCAGCCACCATCAATCGCGATTGTTTGTCCAGTAATGTAATTAGCTTTGTCGGAAGCTAAGAATGCAACAAGCACAGCAACCTCTTCTGGTTCGCAGAATCTCTTGACGGGGATCCTTTCAAGTAGATATTCCCGGACTCCCTCTTGAGCGAAGTACTTCTCCCTTACTTCAGTTCGTACCCAGCCCGGAGCCACTGCGTTAACCCTTATGTTGTACTGCGCGAACTCTAACGCCAAGTCTCTTGTGAGAGATATTATTCCTCCCTTGCTCGCGCTGTAAGCTGCTCTCGGTGGTAACGCAACTTCTCCGAGGACGGAAGAAATATTGATAATCTTTCCTCCATTTTTCATTTCGATCATTCGTCGCGCAGCAGCTTGCGAACACAGAAATGTCCCTTTCAGATTCACATCAATCACACTATCCCACTCTTCTTCTGACAGCTCAATAGCTGATTTGCGCACTACGGTACCTGCATTGTTGACCAATATGTCGAGATTGCCGAACTTCTTGCAGATGGTTTGCACCATGGCCTCTACTTGTGATTTACTTGTAACATCTCCAGCAATAGAAAATGCCTCAACGCCCCGCTTCTCAACTTCTCTCATGGTTTCTTCGCAATCTGCTGCAGAAAGATCGTTCACTACAATTTTCGCTCCTGCTTCAGCGAGCTGTAGAGCTATCGCTCTCCCGATTCCCCTGGCAGCTCCCGTGATTAGGGCCGTTCTACCATTGAGCTTGATTTCAAATGGCAAGCTGAACTGGAAGAACTTCTTGTCAAATGATAAGCCTTGCTCTGCCTTGCAAATTCGACAAAGGAAGCAAGAATCAACATCCTTGGTCTTTTGACATCAAGCAATGCCATTCTTGGAGAACCATACAGTTAGGGTTCTTACAACAAAAGAGTCGGCATGCTTATAATTATCAGAGCTTCCGATTTTCAGTATGCCAGCAAAGAGAATGTATCTGCTTGATCTCGGCAATCTATCAGGTGACAAGGGGTGGTTCCTGCCAGGTGCTTTAGGCGGCGCCGCTACACGAAATAATAGAAATCCGGCAAGGTCATGGGTGGATGTTCCGGTCCCAGCGGCGCTGATTGAGCACAAGGACGGACTTGTTCTCTTTGATGCAGGCACCTCGCCAGACGCGATGACTACTCGCCCAAAGCCGACAGAGAACTTTCCTCTGACAAAATTCACAGACGAGAACCTGCTTGAAAAACAGCTTTCCGTTCTTGGATTCAAGCCCGAGGACGTTAGCTACATCGTGATCTCTCATCTTCACTGGGACCACGTTGGGCAGCTACCGACCTTCGGAAACAGAAAAGTCCCGCTGATTCTGCAAAAGAAAGAACTCGAGTGGGCTCTTTATACGATATGGCAGGGCAAGGGCGTGTATTACACGCTTGAGGATATGCGGCCCCTTGTTGGAGCAAACTGGTTTCCTCTCGATGAGAAATCCTTTGAGCTCATGGACGGAATAACATTGGAATGGACAGGCGGTCACACTCCGGGACATCAAATAGTCAAGGTGACGCTCGGCTCTGGCAACACGTACATCCTGACAGGGGATTATCTGCACATCCCTGAAGAATATGAACTTGAAACCAAGGGTTGGTTGCTCGGCGACGCAGAAGAGTGGCAGGTTGAGATACGAAAACTCAAACTGCAGGTCATGGCTCAAAAGGCGAAACTCATCATAAGTCATGATCCGGGTCTTTGGGGCAAGTATCCCAAAGCCCCAAAATGGCTCGAGTAGTGATATTGGTTAGAGCAATAGATTGGGTTTCGTCCAAGAAATCAATTGGAGCTGATACTTTACATAATTTCAGTTTGTTTAAGAGAACTCTCGCTCGGGTACGGTCTTGGTACCCTCTCATCCTTTCGTCTTTGGCGAGTAAAGCCGGAACAATCGCAGAGGCTCTTTGCCAGTGTTCCTGACAGTGTGTTTCACCTGCTTTTGAAGATAGAAGAGCCTCATGGGAAGTAAATCGCTCTCATGCCCATCGATACTTATTTTTCCCTCGCCTGAGACAACGAAGATGTATTCCTCTTCGTCATGGGAATGAACCGGAATGTCTCCACTTGGTTCGAATGTGCTGAGCATCAACGTAAGGCCAGTTGAGTTCTTCGATGGGTCCATCAGGGTCTTCGAGCTCCACAAACCCTTCCTTTCTTCCTGTACCTTCTCTGCGTCGACCCACATGGCAGATCTTTGCTGGGATTTGTTTCGCGGAGAATTAAGCGTTGCCCCGGAACCACGCATGATTTTCTAGTGAGCTCAATCGAAGAAAGGCTACGAAAGAAACCTCTTTCGTAAGCTCCTTTTTTACAACATTCAAACAAGGTAAGCATAAGGGCAGAAGCCGAGATCGTGATACAACATGATCGGTTGGATTTGGGAAACTCTTTTTAGCTGAAATGGCTTGCTGGGAGTACGGATTGGACTCGCGAGACGAATTGCGAAACGAGAGTTCTAGGCTCCGCCAGGAGCCAGATTGGATAGTCGATCGCGATGTCAGTATAGAGATGGACGACGGCATTGTACTCCGAGCAGATGTATTCCGACCGCGGACCGACAAGAGAGTTCCTGTTGTTCTCACGATGGGCCCTTACGGCAAGGGTGTTAGTTACCAAGATGGTTACAGGCCGCAATGGGATTGGCTCATCAAAAAGCATTGGGAGATACTCCGGGATTCAACTGGCAGCCATCTCACCTGGGAAACTGTAGATCCCGAAGTTTGGGTTCCATCGGGATATGCTGTTGTGCGCGTCGACTCACGCGGCGCAGGCCGTTCTCCGGGCATAATGGATGTTTGGTCCCTGAGAGAAGCCAAAGACCTCTTTTCCTGCATAGAGTGGGCAGGAAAACAACCTTGGACCAATGGAAAAGTAGGTCTATGTGGAATCTCATACTACGCTGAGAACCAGTGGTGGGTGGCGCCGCTAAAACCTCCGCATCTTGCTGCTATGATAGCTTGGGAGGGAGCTAATGACTACTACCGTGAGATCACTCACCATGGAGGGATACTGAGCAATGTGTTTTGGGAAGTGTGGTATCCACGACAGATTCTCTCTGTTCAACACGGAAAGGGAGCAAACGGGTATTGGGATCATTGGTTGAAGGATTGGGCTTCAGGTCCTGAGACTCTTAGCGATGCGGATTTGAAAACAAACCGCACTGATAACTTGACACAAAACAGAGAGCACTACCTTGACGATGAGTATCATCATTCGAGGACTCCTGACTTTTCAAAGATCGAAGTTCCCTTCCTCTCTGCCGCGAACTGGGGCGGCTTCGGACTGCATGAACGGGGTAATTTTGAAGCTTTCACCCAGTCTGCTTCAAAAGAGAAATGGCTCGAAGTTCATGGTGGAAGACACGAAGAGGCATTCTACCTGCCCTACGCCGTGGAAATGCAAATGCGCTTCTTCGATCATTATCTCAAGGGAATCGACAATGGATGGGCGCATGAGCCACCTGTATTGCTCTGGGTGCGATACATAGATCACTTTGAGCAGCGCAAGGAGAGGGAGTGGCCCCTTGATCGAACAGACTGGACAAAGGCCTACCTTGTTGCGGAAACTTGTTCCCTTTCCTATAATGAACCTGGTGGGAAGAGTTCACGCCAATTTGATGCGCTTGGAGAGGGACTAACTTTCCTATCCAGCCCATTAGACAAGACTACTGAAATAACTGGGCCGCTTGCAGCAAGGCTGTTTGTTTCTTCTTCAACAACTGATGCAGATCTGTTCCTAACCCTGCGCGCCTTCGATCCTGGGCAAAATGAAGTTGATTTTCAAGGTACTCTGGACCCACATACGCCTCTTGCCCAAGGCTGGCTTCGTGCGTCGCACAGAAAGCTAGATAGTGTAAAGTCAAAGCCATATCGACCTTATCATCCACACGACGTGGTTCAACCTATTGAACCCAAGTCGATCTACGAATTGAATGTGGAAATCTGGCCCACTTGTATTGTTCTACCCGCAAATTACAGACTGGGCCTCACGATAGGAGGCAAAGACTTTGAGAGACCAAAAGGGGAAGGAGAATTTGGAGTTCCCTTAAGGGGTTCTGGTCCTTTCTTACACAACGACCCACACGACAGGCCACCGAGCATCTTTGGTGGAAAGACAACGATTCACACTGGTGGCGATCATCTGTCCTACGTATTACTGCCGATCATTCCATCAATGCGATGACAAGAACACTCTGGAAATTGCTTCCTGGACTCATCATTGCCCTTTTCGTGCAACCGGATCTATTCCCGACGCGAAGTGGTTTCTGTTTAGCAATCATTCGATGACAGAACAATAGCGGATTTTCACGCATCCCCGTTTCATAACCCACCTGACCAAAGGAGCTAAAGGAAGACTGAACTCATCAATAGGAAGAATATGCTCCTCTGTACATTGCTTGAGGATTTGTCTAGTCCTGCAATGCTTATTGACTCGAATTTCTTGCTTCTGTCTCCGAGAGAGAGCCTAAGATATGACCGCTTTACTTCAGGGCAAAGTTGCAATTATCACTGGAGGAGGCAGAGGACTCGGTAGCGCGATAGCAAGGCGTTTCTCAGAAGAGGGAGCGATGATACTCATTTCTGGCACCTTCGAACAGGCGCTTTCATCCACAGCCTCGCAAATTCAGAAGAGGACAGGGAATAGGGTAATCGCCCTAAGAGCTGATGTAACAAAGTGGCATGACGTTGAATCGATGGTCAAGGCTGCAATCGAAGAATTTGGGACTATAGACATACTCGTGAACAACGCGGGAAGAATTGT
>VFSW01000520.1_pt1 | contig 56688 bp, 49 predicted proteins | sample 5358111 | NCBI WGS metagenome assembly VFSW01 (sample SAMN11554181, study PRJNA540505) | mine drainage metagenome | isolation source: sediment from site ElyBrook_90M | place: USA: Ely Copper Mine, Vershire, VT | collected 2017
TGCACGGCGTGGCGGCACTCCCCTTTACACAGCATGCTGCTGTGCAGTATAGCCCGCCGCCCGCGCCGTCCGCTCGCGCGCGTGGTGTCTGTGGCGCGTTGCAAGCGCCGGCCCCGTCACGCCACGATCGACACCGCCTCTGGCGGAATGTCGAGCCAGACCGGCGCCCCCGGCGCGAGAGGCATGGGAATCACCAGCGCGACCGTGACGGTGACGCCGCCGAGGGCGACGTGCGCCAGATCGCAGCCGTCACCCGGCTCGACGTGGCTGAGCATGGCGGCGTGCCAGCCGGGCCGCGATTCATCCGCCAACCGCAGCGCGCCGGGACGCAGCGCGATAGTCACCTCATCGCCGGTCGTGGCGCGGCTCTCGCCGGCCAGCGCGCGAATGGGCAGCTCGCCGGCGGCCAGCGCCAACGTGTTGCCCGATCGCTCGACCACGCGAGCGGCGATGAGATTGCGCTGGCCGAGCAGGGCCGCCGCCCGCGCCGAGCCGGGGCGCGCGATCACGTCGCCCTGTGGTCCGGCGCGCAGCACGCGGCCTTCGTCGAGCAAGAGCAGGTGATCGGCCAGCGCACGCGCGTCGGCCAGATCGTGCGTGACGAGCACGATCGGAATGCCCCAGGCGCGCCAGAGCTCGCGCAATTCGCGGCGCAGCGTCGCCCGCAACGGTTGATCGATGGCGCTGAGCGGCTCATCGAGCAAGAGCGCGCGCGGGCGGATGGCCAGAGCGCGCGCCAGCGCCACGCGCTGGGCCTGGCCGCCCGAAATCGCGCCTGGCAGGCGGCTGGCCAGATCAGCGACGCGCAGCGCGCCAAGCGAGGAGCGCACCCGCTCGTCGCGCTCGCCGGGGGCGAGGCGGCGCAGGCCGAACGCGACGTTGCTGGCGACGGTCATGTGCCCGAAAAGGCCGTAGCCCTGAGGCACATAGCCGATGGCGGGTGGGTGGTCAGGCTGTGGCTGTCCCGGCGCCGCGCAGAGCGGAGCGTCGCCTAATCGCGCTCCCCCACCGGCAATCGGGGCCAGCGACGCCAGCGAGCGCAAGAGCAGCGTCTTGCCCGCGCCCGACGGCCCCAGCACCACCGTCACCCCGGGCGGCGCCTCGAAAGCGGCGATCAGCGTAAAATCGCCCGCGCGCGTCACGAGATCCGCGCTGAGCGTCGCCGGCTGAGCCAGAGTGCCCCCTCTCTCCATCTCGGATGGGGCAGGGGATGAGGGATGGAGCCAATCCCTCTCTATCTCGGAGAGGGAGGGAGCCTGGGGATGGGACCTGGTCGCCCAGGCGGTTTGGCGCTCGACCAGCGCGGCCAGCGCGACGACGCCGGCGCTGACGACCAGCGCGACCAGCGCCAGCGGCAGCGCCGAGGCGACTCCACCGGCGCTGAGCTGCACGAAGGTATATACCGGCAGCGTATAAGGATGGTAGGCCACGATAACCGTCGCGCCATATTCCCCGAGGGCGCGCAGCCACGCCAGCGCGACACCAGCGAGAATGCCCGCGCGCGCTTGCGGCAGCGCCACGCGCCAGAATATGCCGAGCGGGCCAGCCCCCAGCGTCGCGGCGACTTCATCCAGGGTGGGGTCCACCGCGCCGAAGGCCGCCCGCGCGCTAAAGACGACGAAGGGCGACGCGACGAACGTCTGGGCGATGACGACGCCCGCCAGTGAATTGTCCAGCTCGAATCCGTGGCCGGCGAAAACGCTCCCGACGAGGCCATAGGGACCAAACAGCGAGATGAGCAAGATGCCGCTCACCACTGGCGGAAAGACCAGCGGCACCAAGAGCGCCACACTGAGCGCCGCCCGCCCGCGAAAGCGCCAGCGCGCCAAAGTATACCCCAGCGGCACGCCCAACAGCGCCATGATCGCGGTGGCGATCGTCGCGCTGAGGAAAGAGGTGGCGAGCGCTCCTCGCGCGGTGGCGTCGGCCAGCGTCGCGCGCAGCTCTGGCGACCACGCGACCGGCGCGAGCAGCGCCAGCGGCACCAGCAAAAACGCCGCCAGCACCGCGCCGGCCACCCCCAGCGGCCAGCGTTGCGGCGCGCGATCGCGGCTCATCACCAAACTGATGCTCCTCACCTGCTGTTTAGGGCTTGCCCACCAGAGACTATAGCATGCGCGTGACCGCGTCCGCCGCTCTTCACACCGGACGATCGGCGATTTTGCGCGGGAATCACCTTGCAATCGTCGTGACTGTGTGATATGATAGTTGTGTCTCTGGGGATGTAGCTCAGCTGGGAGAGCGCCACAATCGCACTGTGGAGGCCAGGGGTTCGAGCCCCCTCATCTCCACCCCAAAGCGACACGCACGCGCGGTGTCGCTTTTTTCTTAGGCGAAATCATCCCTCACGGTTCCTTCACACCACGGCCTTCATCATCACGGCTCGCGGCCTTTCTTGCTCGCTACCCGCCTGGGTGATGACGCGCCCTTGACAGCATTGCTATCATACAATGAAGCAGAGTGAGGTGTAGCCGAACTCGTACTATATATTGTAAGATCTTGCCTGAGAAATGGATCTTTCAGGCGTGTTGGCGGACCCATTCTGTGGGGGAGGAAACGATGCCGATGACACCACAGCCGAGCCGGCCCAAGGTCTTGATTGTTGATGATAACCCCTCGATCGTCGATGTCATTCGTCATGCCCTGCGCATACACGGCGTCTATGAGGCGATCGTCGCCTTTGACGGCGTCGAGGGCCTGGAGTTGTTTCAAACCACGCGCCCGCGTCCGGTCTGCGTGATCATCGACGCCAAGATGCCGCGCATGGACGGATTTCAGTTCGTGCGCTGCCTGCGCGGCGACAGCGAATCCGCCGAGACGGCGCTGGTGATGCTCACCGCGCTGGTGCGCGACAACGATCAGATCACCGGCCTCTTGTCAGGCGCGGATGAATATCTGATCAAGCCCTTTAAGCCTCACGCGCTCATCGCCGCCATCGAGCGCGCCATTCACGTCACGCCGGCCCAGCGTATGGAGCGCATGCAAGCCTTGCTCGAATCAGAGCTGGGCTATCGGTGAACGAGAGAGCGATACGACCATGACAACGACGCCTGATTCATCGCGCGCCATGCGACTGCTTGTCGCCGAGCGATCGCCCGAGTCGGCGTCCAGGCTGTGCGCCGTGCTCGATCAGCGCTTTGGCGCGCGCGCCCACATCGAAGCAACGACCAGCGCCGTCGAAGCCGTGGAGCTGGCTGAGCGCGACCGGTGCAACTTCGTGCTGGCCAACATCCGCCTGGGGCAAGGCAACGGGCTGGATCTGTGCAAGGCGCTGCGTGCGCGCCCGGCGCTCGCCGACATCCCGATCATGCTGTTGGGTGAGCACGTGGCCGTGCGTGACAAAATCGACGGCTTCATCAACGGCGCCGACGATTTCGTCGTCCAGCCGATCGATGATCGCCTGCTCACCGCGCGCGTTGAGCTGCTCTGGCGCATCAAAGGGCTGGGCCGCATGCGCTCGCCCGGCCCATCGTCAAGCGGCTAAGCCTGGCTTTAGGGGATCACTCTCAAGGCGGCGCCGCTCACAATCAACCCTATGAAGGTTATCATCCAGGTGATGAAGCCGGCGCATAGTCCCGCCAGCAGATACGCGCCCAGGGCGACCCAGCGGCTCTTGTCGCTGCCCACCGAGCCGGATTGCAAGACCAGCGCATAGGTATAGACCACGGCGGGGATGCTCAGCACGCTTACCAGCAAGAACAGCGCGAGCAGCGTCCCGAGCGCCGGCGGTGGCGTGTTCGGGTTGAGCGCCGCGCTGCTGATGACCGGTCCGGCTGTGAATATGAGAGCGACGACAATCGCGCCGAGCACGAGACCCACGACAGTGATGGCCGGCAGCGTCAGCGCCCACGGCTTGATCGCCCGCGCGAAGCGCTGCCGGACGGTCCCATAGGTGTCGGGCATGAACAACGCCAGCATCAGCGGATAGAACAGCGCTTCGGCTACGAAGACCAGTGGGACGAATGCGCCATACGCGATGCCCTCGATGGTGTAGACGTTCGTGAAGGTGGTCGCTGGCACCCCGGTCGCCGTAGCATTCGCGGCAACGATTTGTGGCAAGATGTTTTGAATCGCGAGGGCGATGGCCGCTCCATAGAGGGCGTAAAGCACCGTTGAGACGACGATCGAGATCGTCACCCATTCGTTAGTGGTGATTTGCGCCCAGGATGCGATGTTGGCGCGCGTCAGCTTCGTCGCGACCGAGAGCCACGCTTGCATCAGCGATCCGCTGGCGGGCGGCACCGGCTGGATCACCGGCCCTGCCGGCGCGTACCCGGCAGAGGGGTTGCCCTGCGGAAAGGCGGGGTATCCCGGTGGCGGCTGGTAGCCGGGGAATGCCGGCGGTTGGTTGGGGTCCGGCGGCCCCATCGGCGGCTGGTTCATCTGCTGGTGCGCTCCTGACTCAAGAATAAGGACAGGCGAGTGACGGCTCGCACATCCGTCACGATACGCGACGGTTGTTTTCTCGTCAAGGGCGCGTGCCTCACACTCAGCGGGCGCGATAGGGCGCGGGCGGCGCGACGAGCCAGGCCAGCGCGCGGCGTCGCGGCGGCTTGGGGGCCATGTGCGTGATCGGCGGCACCGCCGGCAGCGCGCGATCCACCGCGTCGAGCAGCGCGTTGACGCTCTGGGCCACGCCCTCGACCATCAGATAGCCGGAAGGCTTGACCGCGTCGCCGACCAGATACAAGCCGCGCAGATCCGTCGTGGGGATCACGTCCTCGCCCTGGACGGCGCGATTGACGGGCCAGTTGTCGTGATATTGGCTCATCGTCAGCACGCGCCATGTGCCCGCGTCGCGCGGCCCCAAGAGGCGCTCGACATCAGCCAGCGCCCGCGCGCGGGCGTCAGCGATCGATTCGCGGTCCGGTCGCCAGAACTGGTGCGTGATGACCAGGTGCTCCCCCGGCGGGGCCAGCCGGCGATCGCTGTTGCTCGGCTGCACCACGCCGGCGACGCGCTCGGTGTCGAGGCAATAGAGAATGCCTTGATGGTCGATGAGCGACGCTGTGGCCAAAATGTGCGTCTTGAGGCCCGTCGCTTGATGCGGGCACGGCTCCGCCAACGGCGCGGCGGCACGCACGTCACCCCGGCGCGCCATCGCCAGCGTGGCGCGAGGATCGATATTACTGACGACCAGCGGCGCCCGCGCGACGCGCTCGTCGCCCGACGCCCGATCGCGCGCGGCCACGCCCGTCACCGCGCTACCCTCGGTCAAGATGCTCCCCACGTCGTGATTGAGCCAGAGCGTCACCCCCGCCGCCAGCAGCCGCTCTTCGAGCGCGCCGGCCACCGCCGCGCAGCCGCCGTCGACCACCCCCGGCGGCCCATAGCGAAACATGTTCAGCGTCGTCTCACGGATCTCTGGATACGATACCTGATCGAGATCCACGCTCAAGGCGAAATGGCAGATGCGCTCGAAAAAGGCGACGATGGTGGGATAGGTCGCGCGCGTCACGCCCTGGGTCACGAGCCATTGGGCGAAGGTCAGCGCCTGCTCGTCGGGGCGCGGCGCCCGCGGAAACAGGCGCGCCCCTAGCCGAAGGAAGCGGGGATATTCGCGTGGCCCCATGACGTGCGCCACCGCTAGCACGGATCGCGCGCGAATCTGATGCCCGCGCACGTGAAACGAGCCAAAGACCTCCGCGTCGTGCACCACGTGCGGCACGCCGAGCTGGCGCAGCATGGCCGCCACCACGCCATTCGAGCCAAAGGGCAGCATATGCACCGCGCCGGTGCTCACCTGCGCGCCCTGGAACGTCTTGGCGGTGAAGCGCCCGCCGACGTGCGCCAGCCGCTCGATGACGGCCACGCGCTGCCCGCGCCCGGCGAATTGCGCCGCGCTGAGCAGCCCGCCCAGCCCGGCGCCGATGATCACGACATCGAAGCGTTGCTCGTCTGTGGCCATGATCCTCATCCCTGCGCCGCGGTTGTCAGGCCAAAGGGCGCCAGCACGTCAGGCGGCGCCGCGACCTCGACGCCCAGCGCGTCCTGGATCCACCTCAGGCTGCGCGCCACCGCCATCAGGCCGCGACCGCGATATTCGGCGGCGTCATCCACCAGTGTCGTCTCCGGACCGTCTTGTTGCAGCCGCGCCAGGAATGAGAGCATGAAGAGCGTGAAGCCATACGGAAAGACCGATGCGAAGACGTGCACGCGCTGTTCGAGCGTCGCGTCTTTGAGATCGCGCGTGTTGGCCAGATAATCGGTGATGAGCCGCACGTACTGCTCGCTGCTGATCTCCTCTTGCAGCGCGGCCAGCGCCCCCGCGCGCCCGATCTCGAGCGCCACGTCGCCCAGGCCAAAGCCGCCCCAGTCTGTGAGGATATACCGTCCCTGGGCGTTGATCAGATTGACCGGCACAGGATCGCCGTGGCAGGGGCGGCGCGGCACGTTGAGCCAGAGATCGCGGTTCGTGCGCACGTGCACGTCCACAAACGTGCGCAACTGGTCGAGCGCGCTGATGAGCGGCGCATAGATGGGATCGGTGTAAGCGGCGCGCACCTCGTTCCACAGCGGCTGCATGCGGTCCCACCACTGCTCGATGCCGGGGCTGAGCGTGGATTGCAGCTGCACTTTGTCGGGTGAGAGGTGGTGCAGTGTCAGCAAGAGAAACATCCAGCCGTTGACTTCTTCGTCGGTCAACGGGCGCCCGCCCAACGACTGGCCCGCCGGCTGGCGAAAGATGACCAGTGGCCCGCCCACGGTGGCGCCGATCTCTTCGAAGGAGAGCAGCATAGGCGCCAGGCCCACCGCGCCGCAGACGCGCAGCGCCTCGGCCTCACGGCGCGCGGCGTCGGTATGCGCTGGCGTGTAATATTTGACGAGCAGCGCCTCGCGCTCGTCACCGCTGTCAGCCCGATAGATGCTGCTGTCGAATCCCTGGCTGAGCTGTGTCACCCGCACGCTCGACCCCGGCTCGACCAGTCCTTGCCGGCGCAGATAATCCGCGATTTGCTCGTTTCCCGGTGCTGCCATAGCGTGTGCTATGCCTCCTCAATCCGTATGCGAATCGTCCTTCATTTTAGCAGGCTTTACCTTGCGGCTCAAGTGGCGGGTTGCCAGCTTTTAAGCATGGGGGGTGTCACTGGTTGCCTTTTGTCATGCGCTCGAGTATGGTGAGGAGGGCATTGAGATCAAAGGGCTTTGTGATGAAGAAGACAGAGTCTTCCTTCATTAGCCGGACGAACGCTAGGGGCAGCGTCCGCTCCCCGGCGGTCATGACAATGAAGCGATGCCGGCTGGACATCGCGGGATCGCTGTGAACGGCTTGAAGCACGCCCGGGCCATCCAGGCGAGGCATCATGACATCGAGCAAGATGAGAAGGGGCTGTTGGCTCTGGCGCAAGATCTGGAGGGCGGCGATCCCGTCACTGGCCGTGAGCACGGAGTATCCTTCATCGGTCAGCAACATCTTCAGCGAGTGACGGATGTCTTCGTCGTCATCGACCACCAAAACGGTTGGCACGCTAATCCCCCCCCATGTAATTCATAACGCGCAAGTCGCTCAAAATGTATCTCACTGTGACCTACGGCACAAGCTCCGCTGGTTGTTGTGCGTTGGCGGCATAAGCGCGCGGCAATGGGATGCCGGCTCCCACCATACACCACTTCCCAGATTCGCGGTGAAGGGACAATGTGCGCCGTTTGCGTGAGCTGGTGACTTTCCCTTGTCCTTAACGCATGTGCGAGGGAAGGATCTTGAGCGATTCGCGATACTTGGCGATGGTGCGACGGGCAACCGGGACGCCACGCTCGATCAGCTGCGAAGCAAGATCCTCGTCGCTCATCGGATGGTGCGGATCTTCTTCAGAGATCATCTCGCGCAGCATATCTTTGGTGCGCAGCGAGGCGTCGAAGAAGTCGTCAAAGGGAATCAAGTGGCCGTCGGGCAAGAGGACGTATTTGCCATTGGTGGCGCGGCTCACCGTCGCCTCGTGGAGCCCGAGATACGTCGCCAGATCGCTGCGTGTAAGCGGGTGAAGGTAGCGCACGCCTTTGTCAAGGAAATCGTATTGCGTCTCGATGAGGGCGTCAGCGATCTTTTTGAGCGTCGTCCAGCGTTGCTGGAGGCAGTCGATGAAGAACTGTGCCCGCTTGACGTAGTGTTGGATGTGCTTGCGATCCTCATCCGAGACACCGGCGCGTTCCTTGATGGCGGCAAAGGCGCTATAAGAGGAGCTGATGCCCAGGCGGAAGCGGCGCCCCTCCACGACCTCAGCCTCGAACCCCATATCGGTGCGATGGATGATGACATCGGGGCGGATGAGCATCGTCGCCTGCCGGCTCGAGCCGGAGCGCAGCGTCTCGCCATCGACGGCGGCGTTCGCGGGGAAGGGATTGAGATTCGCCTTGATGAACTGCCACGCTTTTTTGACCTGCGTGCTTGTGGTGCCCAGCGCGCGACCGATCTCGACGAAGCGATGCTCGCCGACATCCCTGAGATAGTCAGCGGCGATCCGCTCGGCCAGAGGATAGGGGTTGCCCTGGTCGCGCAGCCAGCGCAACTGGATGAGCAGGCACTCAGAGAGATCGCGCGCGCCGATGCCCAATGGCTCTTGCGCCTGCAAGACCGCCAGGGCCACCTCGATGCGTTGTGGGGGCAGGCCGAGATCCTCCGCGATGTCTTCGACGCTCGCGCCGAGGTAGCCGTGGCTGTCGAGATTTCCGACCAACGCTTCAGCGATAGGCAGATCTTCCAATGGCAAGAGCATCCCGAGCGTTTGCAGCAAGCTCTCTTCGAGGGTGGCGACCGAGCTGATGCGCAGCATCGGATCGAAATCCTCTTCGTCGGCGCCACCGAGCAACGGCATGAAATCCCATGCGCCAGCGGACTCACTGGCAATCTCGCCATTGTGCGATAGGCTCGAGTCCGAGCCGCACATGAGGCAAGCGCCATTGACGAGGTGCGCGCCACATCGCATGCACTGTGGCACCTCGTCAACCTCAAAAGCCGGATTCTCGTGAAGCTCTTGGCTCACCGCCTGCTCCAATTCCTGTGAAGAGAGCTGGAGCAGGGAGATAGACGTGATGAATTTGGTCGAGACAACCGGAGCCTGTTTATGATGAAGTGACGCATGTTCGCCTAACTGATAGCTCATGAGTGATTGAACCTCCTCATCAGGTCGATTGCTACGGCGCGCCGCTATGCTTTTATTTGCTCCATCTGGGGCAACGCAATTTTTGTACCATGCGAGCAAATGACCTCGTCGCAGGTAAGCGCTGGTCCTGCGGAATCCGCTAGCAGGCTGGCGTCAACGTCCCCAGGTGAGAAAGAGACCGACCGCCGCGACGAACATGACGGCCGTTGTCAGCCATCCCATGACGTTGAGGCCGCGCCCGTTAATCCGTTTCCCCATCACCGCGCGATTGTTTGTCATGAGCATGATCACCACCAGCAGCGGCACCGCCAGCACACCGTTGATCACCGCCGTCCAAAAGAGGGCGCTGATCGCGTTGATGCCCAGGAAGTTGATGAGCATGCCGACGATCGTCGAGGCCGCGATGACGCCATAGAATTGCTTCGCGCGACCCAGTTTTTCGTCCAGCCCAAATTTCCAGCCGAATGCTTCTGAAACGGCATACGCGCCCGACCCCGTCAAGATCGGCACCGCTAAAAAGCCGCTGCCGATCAGCCCCAGAGCCAGCAGCACGCTCGCGGCGTTGCCGGCCAGCGGGCGCAGTGCCTGAGCGGCGTCGGTCGCCGATTGGATGTGCGTGTGCCCGCTGACAAAGAGTGTGGCTCCCGTTCCCAAGATGATGAAATACATCACCAGATCGGAAAAGAACATGCCAATGCCGACATCCCATCCGGCGTTGGCCATCTGGCGGTTGGTCACGCCTTTGCGCTGCTTGAGGTGCGTGCGCCCCGCGCTGATCTCTTCTTCCACTTCCTGGTTGGCTTGCCAGAAAAAGAGGTAGGGGGAAATCGACGTTCCCAGGATCGCGATCAGCGTCGAGAGGAAGGCCGCGTTCAGCGAAAATGTGGGTATGAACGTCCCCCGCACGATGTTGCCGATATTGGGATGCGAGAGCAGGGCGGACCCAATGTATGCCAGAAGGGCCAGCGTCAGCCATTTGAAGACCTGCGCGATGTGGCGATAGCTGCCCCAGATCTGCGCCGACAGGATGGCGAGCGCGATGGGGATGATCATCAGGATCGTGGGGATCGGCACCAGCAGGTTGATGGCGGCGGCGATGGCGCCGATATCCGCGCCGGCGTTGATGGTGTTGGCGATGACCAGCAGGCTCACCGACCCATAGAGCAGCCAGCGCGGGTAGTGCTGCCGCAAGACGCCCGCCAGCCCGCGCCCGCTGACCAGGCCTATCTTGGCGCAGATGTATTGCACCACGCACATGAGCGGAAATGTCAGCAGCGCCGTCCATAACAGCGAGAAGCCAAACGAAGCCCCCGCAACCGCATACGTGCCGATTCCTGATGGGTCGTCGTCCGCCGCGCCGGTGATGAACCCCGGCCCTAATATGCCCAGGAAGCGCTTGAGGGGATTCGCGGTTGGCGCGGCCTTGATGTGGTCAGCGCCAATCGCCGGCTCTTTGCGCGGGGTCGCCGGAACGTCCTGTTTTTCTTCTTCATCATCCGAGGGCCGGACCTGGGTCATGCGACTGCTCCTCTCAAGCACAGCTCGTCTATACAACGCCATTGAGCTATGTGAGCAGGAAGCATGCCAAGAGGCAGGCGCTTGGTGTCGCACGCCCCCTCGGTGTGTGCGGCATGAATCACGCCATCGAGCGCGTGGATTGTGCCATGCGCTCAGGCTGGCGGTTGGCATGCTTCATGCGCATCTCTTCAAGGGGGCGTTCAATGAGAGACCGTTCTCGAGAACTTACCCACATAGGACAAGCCTACCTGGTGTCTCGTTCCTGCTTCGCCGAGACTGCCGTGAGCGCAAGCGCCGCAGGTCTTACGTTCTCTCCACAGGCGTTGATTTCCGCCGAACTAGCGGCATACGAGAAGAGACCATCACCAGAAGAGGGGGAAGAGCATGCACCAAGCAGCGTGGTTTTTGCCGCAGGTGTGTGTTCTTGCCCAAGGTATCTAGAGAGAAGGTACCCTGTTTGTCCTCGTCTGTCAACAGTATTGGGAACGTTTTACCACCCTCGACAGGGGCGTTGTCCGAATGTACCATCCACAGGAGGTTGAAACATGGGAATTTTCACTCGTCTGATCGGTGATTTGCTGGGAGTGCTCTTTCGCACGGTGGTCATGGCGATCTTTATCGGAGTCGTCGGCGCGGGAGCCACGTTGCTGGTCGCTTCTCAGAGCAATCATCACTGGCCGCCTTCCCTGCTCACCGAGATAACGGCGGGAGTCATTGGCGTGCTGGCAGGCTATGCGGCAGCGACGACGACGCTCTTGCGTGCTATCGGCAAGGGCGTCACCAGCACGGCCAAAGCCGCCGAAGGCGAAGTTGACAAAGTCGTGCCGGCAAGCCGATAATCAAAAGAAGTCGGTAGAGGCGCCGAGTGATCCCTCACCTCTCTCCCTAACAGAGAGGGGCTGGGGTGAGGGATGCTGTTTCTCTGGCTGGCTAAAGCTCTGAGGGGACGTGCTTCAACACAATGCCGTCACGCGAAGAAATGGTGCAAGCCACCGCTGGCACGGCGGCCCAACGTCCGAGCTATCGTGCCATCAGCGAGTATGGCGTGATTGGCGATTGCCGCACGGCGGCGCTTGTCGCGCCCGACGGCGCCATCGATTGGTGCTGCCTACCGCATTTCGATAGCCCCGCCGTCTTTTGTCGCTTGCTCGATGCCGCCCGTGGAGGATATTTTCAGCTCGCGCCGCAAGAGGTGGCGCAAGCGACCGTCAGCTATCTCGACGGGACGAACATGCTGGAGACAATCTTCGCGAGCCAGGCCGGGCGAGTGCGCCTCATCGATTTCATGCCGGTGCGCAAGCGCCACGCGCATTATTTCGATGAGGCGAAACATTCCCTGCACCATTTGGGCGCGTTCTTGGGGCGCGACCACATGCACAGCGTCGAGCGCGAAATCGGGAATGATGTGGCCGCCGCGCATCGCCTCACCCGCATCGCGACCATCCTGGATGGCAAATCCACGCTCGACCTCACGTTAAAAGCGACCTTCGATTATGCCCGCCAAACGCCTTCCATCGAGCGAGCGGCGCTTGACGACCAGACTGAAGGCGCGATCGTGTGGGCGGGCAACCGCTATCTGGTCTTTGTGCTGCGGCGTGACGGTGAGCCGGGCGAGCCAGCGGAACAAACGCCTTTCCAGCTGACGATGGAGGACGGCGTCCTGCTCGCGCGTGTGCCGCTTCAGCCAGGCCAGCGGCTCGTGGCGATGCTCAACTACGCACGCAGCCGTCACGAAGCGGAAGCGCTCGTCGGCCAGCTCAAGCATCAGCACATCGATGCCGATTTCGACGAAACGTTGCGCTATTGGCGCGAATGGTCGGCCAAATGCCGCTATCAAGGCCCCTATCAGCGCGAGGTGTCGCGGTCGGCGCTGGCGCTCAAGCTGTGCACCTTCGAGCCGACGGGGGCGATTGTCGCCGCGCCGACGACTTCACTGCCCGAATCCATCGGCGGCCAGCGTAACTGGGACTATCGCTATACGTGGCTGCGCGACTCATCCTTCACCCTCGAAGCGCTGGACGAATTGGGCTATTCGCAAGAGGCGCGTGACTATTTCCACTTCCTCAGCGATCTGCACCTGCGCCGTGGCACAGATTTGCGGATCATGTACAGCGTGCACGGCGAAACGGACGGCGCGCTGGCTGAAGAAGAGCTGACGCACCTGGAAGGGTATCGCGGCTCGCGCCCGGTGCGCATCGGCAACGGCGCCGCGTCTCAGCGCCAGATGGATGTCTATGGCGAGCTGATCGATGCCGCCTATCGCTATCTGCTGCGCAGCGGCTTCGATCCGGAGCGCCGGCGCCTGGGCGCGAATCGCGACGTGCTTCCCCTCATCACGCAGATCGCCAACTATGTCGCGGACCACTGGCAGGATCACGACCAGGGGATCTGGGAGGTGCGCGGCGACCCCCAGGCCTTTGTCTATTCCCGCGTCATGTGCTGGGCCGCGCTCGATCGCGCCTGCAAGGTAGGCGGCAAGCGCAACCGCCAGCGATGGGAGGATGTGCGCGACCGCATTCGCGACGATATCCTGGCGCGCGGCTACGATCCACAGCGTCAGACGTTCGTGCAATCCTATGGCTCAAGCGCTCTGGATGCGGCCAATCTGCGCTTGCCGCTCGCGGGCTTCCTTCCCGCCATCGACGAGCGCATGCGCGGCACCATCGCGGCGACCATTCAGGATCTTTCCGGTCCGCGCGATTTGCTCTATCGCTATCGCACCGCCAGCAGCCGCGACGACAACGACGGCCGCTCTCCGATGGCCGCCACGGATGACGGACTCGCCGGCTCCGAAGGCGCCTTCGCCGTCTGCACCTTTTGGCTGATCAACGACCTGTGCCGCCAGGGACGCATCGATGAAGGCCGCCAGCGCTTCGAGAATCTCTTGCGCTTCGCCAGCCCGTTAGGTCTTTTCGCCGAAGAGATCGACTTCCAAACGGGGATGCAGCTGGGCAACTATCCTCAGGCGCTCACGCATATCGGCCTCATCAACGCCGCCGTCGCGCTCGAGCGCGCGCCTGAGGCTCTTCTCTCTCAAGCGCCTGAAAGCGAGCAGGATGGGACGCGATAACCGCGCGGCGTCGGCTGCTTTGCATGCGCCAACCCTCAACCCATTTTCCAGCGCGTGTCCGCATTCAGGCAGCTCATCGGTCTTATAGAGTAGATAGTTGAGCGGATTGTCTTTACCTGAATGGAGCAGTCATCATGAACGTATTACCGTTGCTCGCGAGCCGGTTGGCCGTTCCGATCGCGCTCGTGGCGCTCTTCTTGTCGGCCTGTGGCGGCCAGCCGGGGGCTGTCTCACAGCCCACCGCGACAAGCGTTGGCACCCAGCAATCGACCGTGCCGACGCCAACGGCGACGCCGGCCGGTACGCCATCCGCGCAAAATTCGATCGACTTCATTCGGATGATCGACGCCAGCAACGGCTGGGCCAGTGACGCCACTCAGATTTTGCGCACGACCGATGGCGGCGCAGATTGGCGCGACGTGACGCCGGCAGGCTGCCGATCGCAGCCACAAGTCGGCGTTGACTCATTCGACGCGCTCGACGCCGCGCACGTCTGGCTCGTCTGCGCCTATGGCGGCCCAATCGGCAGCCAGACCTTCGCGGTGTTTCGCAGCGGCGACGGCGGGCAGAGCTGGCAATCGGTGACGCTCGCGCTCGCGCCACCGGACATCGGCGTTGGCGTGACCTTCGTAGACGACACACACGGCTGGCTCGTCCAGGGGCAAGGCTCCGCCACCGGCCACCACTTCATGACGCTCTATCGCACCACCGACGGCGGAGCGACGTGGCAACAGGTGACGAAAACCGACGCGCCAGGTGGCCCATCATCCGGCGGGCTGGGTGGTGGTCCTGTGTTCAGCAGTGATTCGACCGGCTGGATTGGCGACGAAAGCGGGATATATTCAATGGGACCCACCCAATTCGATCTGTGGATGACACATGACGGTGGCGCGACCTGGAGCCGGCAAGCATTGCCGCCCCCAAACGCCCCCCTCATGGGGCCAACAAACGCGCCGACGTGCTTCGACAGCCAGCATTGCCTGATTGCCATCACAGGGGGCACACCTGGCTCGGCACAGCCAGCCGATGGGCAATTCCTTGTCTATCTCACCAGCAACGGCGGCCAGACCTGGGCGGCACAGCCTTTGGTCCAAATTCAGCTATCCGGCGGGCTTGACCTTATCGATCAACAGCACGGTTGGGCGATCGTGAATCCTAATCCCCCCGGTGTCTCGATCTGCAATTACGCCGCTGGCTCGTCAGTCCTGGCGCGTGAGGTTTTGGCGTCTCCCCCCTCGCCCGACGTGCTCGAAGCGACGATCGACAGCGGCCAGCACTGGGCGCCGCTCAACAGTACGGTCGATTGGTGCGATCTCGCCCAGCTCGATTACGTCTCTCAGCTCCAGGGGTGGGCGCTGTTGAGCAATCCGAGCACAGGCGCGACGACGCTCATGGTCACGACTGACGGCGGCAAGTCGTGGACGGCCATCCCCTGGCGGATCTCGTAACCGTCATGATTCGTCGGGCAGCGGCGCCTCGGCTGACGCGCGCAGGCGCGGGCCGATGGGCCGGCGAGGCACCGGCGAGCCGAGCGGATCGCCCCCGCCGCTATCAAAGCTGCCATGTCCGCGACGCCACCTCGAGCGCCGTCTGGTAAATAGGGTGGGCGACGCGCAGCATGCCAAACCCAGAGAAGCTGAGCAAGCCGACGAATGCGCCTAACGCTCCAACGACCGCGCCCGGCAGGGAAGCCAGGCGCGTGACGCCGCCGCAGACCGCCGCGCTCAGCGCAATCGCCAGCGCCGCCTGCGCGACGATCCCAAACCAGAAGCGTCCTCGCATCGTGGTCCCTCCGCTATCGCCGGTGACGTGCTGGCTATGCGTCGCCTTCGTCGTGCGAGACGAACTTTTGCGCCCAGCGATGGTGCGCCTCGATGAAGCGCACGGTGCCTGACCGCGAGCGCATCATCAGCGAATAGGTGTGCGCGCCCGTGCCGATGAAATCCACCCCGCGCAGCAGATCGCCGTCGGTGATGCCCGTCGCCGCGAATGAGACGTTGGTGCCGCGCACCAGCTCTTCGACAGTAAAGATGTGCGTCATATCCACACCGTCGGCGGCAAGCTTGCCGCGCTCGTCGTCGCCGCGTGGCCAGATGCGCGTTTGCAGCGCGCCGCCGATGCATTTGATGGCTGCGGCGGCCAGCACGGCCTCGGGCGCGCCGCCGATGCCCATATACATATCGACGCCTTTGTAGTCTTCCATCGCCGCCTGGATGGCCGCCATCACGTCACCGTCGCGAATGAGCTTGATCCGCGCGCCGGCCTCGCGCACCTGCTGAATGAGAGGCTCGTGCCTGGGGCGATCGAGAATCGTCACGACGATGTCGCTGACGTCACAGTCACGGGCGCGGGCCAGGCGGAGCAGATTCTCGGCGACGGGGGCGGTCAGATCGATCTCTTTGGCCGCCGCCGGGCCGACGGCGATCTTTTCCATGTAATAGACGCCTGGCGGGGAGGAATACATCGTGCCGCGCTCTGAGGTGGCGACGACGGCGATCGCCCCCGGCAATCCCAGAGAGGTCAGTGTCGTACCATCTACGGGGTCCACCGCGACGTCAAGCTCAGGGTGCTTGCCGTTGCCGACCTCTTCCCCGATGAAGAGCATGGGCGCCTCGTCTTTTTCACCCTCGCCGATGACCACCACGCCATGCATATCCACGCCGTCGAGCGCGGATCGCATGGCGTTGACCGCCGCTTGATCGACGGCGATCTTGTCGCCCCGGCCCATATGCCGCGCGGCGTTGAGCGCCGCCGCCTCGGTGACGCGCACCAGCTCGAGGGCGGTGTTGCGCTCGCGCGTGCCCGACGGCTCATAGCCATGAGGTGTCATGTATCGTCAGCCTCTTTCTAGAATGATGCTGTGTGGCTCGGATTCGTCACGATCTGGCGCAGCGTCTCGATCGCCTGATCGATCTGCCCATTGGGGTTATCTACGACGTAATCGAACCAGACCTGCTCTTCAAGCTCGCGGCGGGCGTTTTCCATGCGCAGGTCGCGCTCGGCGTCGGTTTCACTGGCGCGCTGCGCGAGGCGGCCGCGTAATTCATCGAGCGACGCGGGGCGCAAAAAGATAAAGATGGCGTCGGGCATGAGACGCTTGATGGAGCGCGCCCCCTGCGGGTCAACTTTGATGAGCACGTCGCGCCCTCTGGCGAGCGACGCGCGCACGGTGTCGGCGGGCACGCCGTAACTGTTGCCGTGGACGATGGCGCTCTCTAACAAATCGCCCGCCCCGCGCATGGCCTCATAGCGCTCGACGGTCACGAAGCGATAGTGCTTGCCGTCGATCTCGCCGTCGCGCGGGCGGCGTGTCGTGACGGTGACGACGAGATCCACATCGACCAGCGGCAACAGGCGCGCGATCACGCTGTCTTTGCCGACACCGGAGGGGCCGGAAATGACGAAAACGCGCCCCTGGCGCACTGTTGTCGTCGCTGAATCGCTCATCTCTCCGCTGTTGCCCTCTCGCGCGACGCGCCACCCCAGGCGTGCCGCTTACCAACATTGGGCCGCGAAGGCTCTTTTCTTCTAGATAGGAGGATGATGCGGCCTGTCGTCCGCAGGCGACCACCCCCCCCGATCCCTTGACATGTCATCCTCCCTTTGGTATACTTTACGCTGAAGGAGAGATGATGCGTAAGACGTTCAAATACCGCCTGTCTCCGACCAAGCGACAAGTCAAGATCCTGTCGAGTCAGTTGGAAGAATGCCGCTGGCTCTACAATCATTTCTTGGGGGAACGCAAACAGGCATGGGAGGAACGTCAAGAAGGCATCAGTTTGTATGATCAGCAAGCGGAATTGCCCGCTCTCAAAGCCGACCACCCCGCCCTCAAGGATGTCCACTCGCAAATAACTCAGAATGTGGCCGTGCGGATTGATCTGGCGATGCAAGCCTTTTTCCGTCGTGTCAAGGAAGGTGAGACGCCAGGCTACCCCCGCTTCAAGGGCCAGGGCCGCTACGATAGCCTCACGTTCCCGCAAGTGCCCTCTGGCTGCAACCTCATGGAGGATGGCCGACACGTGTATGTGTCCAAAGTGGGCGACATCAAGATCGTCTATCATCGCGTGTTGGAAGGTGTTCCCAAGACCGCGACGATCAAACGGTCGAGGACGGGTAAGTGGTACATCACCTTTTCTTGTGAATGGGAACCCACTGCTTTGCCCCCGACGGGCAAGCCGGTCGGCATTGATGTAGGGTTGCATACCTTTGCGACGCTTTCTGATGTCGCCGCTGACCCCATTGAGAATCCCCGCTTCTTCCGTGAAGAAGAAAAAGCCCTGGGACGCGCGCAACGGAAGCTGAGCAAAGAAGAGAAGGACACTCCCAAACGGGAGAAGCGGCGCAAGGTAGTGGCGCGGACTCATGAGCGCATCACGTGGCGGCGCGAGAACTTTGCCCACCAGAAGAGCCGGGCAATTGTCAACACGTATGATGTCATCGCCGTAGAAGATCTCAGCATCAATCGGATGGTTCATACTCATTGTTTGGCCAAGAGCATCTACGACGCCGCGTGGGGCCAATTCGCGGAACTGATCGCCCGCAAGGCAGCATGGGCCGGCAGGCGATACGTTGCCGTGAATCCCGCGTATACGTCGCAAGACTGCTCGTTGTGCCATCATCGGAAGTCGGACCTCACGTTGGCTGATCGGATCTACCACTGCGACTGTTGCGGCCTCACGATAGACCGCGACCTGAACGCCGCATTCAATATTTTGGCATTGGGGCTACAATGCCTGGGCCTTGTGCCTGAGAAGCCCCTGTCTTTGAGACACGGGGAGTAGTCACTCGTATCTTACCATATTATCGGCACGCGAGGGCACAGGGATGAGCACGGGGGAAGCGAGTGTCTCGATAGTCGGCCAGGTCACGCTGCCCAGGAGTCGCTCGCGTCGGCGAGCAGCGTCAAGATCAGCTCATACCCCTGAATCTGGCCCGACAAGAGGGCGACACGATCCGGATCTTTCTCGGCGGTCCAGGCGTCATACGCTTTCTGCCGGTCGGCGATGATCTGCCGGCGCAAGGCGTCGGGCGCGTTATTCTCGTTGGCGCCCGACGACGCCACCGACGCCGTGGCGCGCAGCACGCTCGCCTGGCCTTGCCACGCCAGCCTGGCGGTGCCGTGTGACTCGGCCACTTCGTTGTCGGCCCGCGCGGCCCACGCGCGCAGCCGGTCGATGAATTGCAAGCGATTCAAGGTCTCTCGCGTCTCCTCATTTATGGTCGGCGCAGAGTGGCAGGCAAGCCCGCCGCATTCTCGATGCGAGCGATGTTGCTCAGTGCTCGGTGCGGCCGGCCGCTGACGTCTCGCGCTCTTCGTCCTCGATCGCTTTGAGGGGATCCATGCGGCCAAAGACGATCTTGGGAATGAGATAGCCATAACGATTGACCGTGCCCAGGGCGACCAGCATGCAGCGCAAGAACTGATCATAGGTGAAGTCGCTGCCGTTGAGAGGCACCGCCAGCTCATAGGTGATCTCACCGTCGTTCGCGTCACGCGTATATTTGCCGAGAACCGTGCTGTAATTGATGTGCATGAGCGCTTCGAGGCATTCCGCTTTGCGATTGTCGGTCACTTGCCCGACGCCCTGCACAATGAATGAGACCGTCTCGCTCTCGGCGTTGATGCGTGTCGAGAGGCGCACATTGCCGCCGCGCACGTCAAAATCGGCACGAATCGAGCTGCTGTCGCGATCGACGCGATATTTCCACCCTTTTTGGTCGAAATATTCGCCCAGTTGGTCCACTGTCAGCATGCTGGCGTCACTCCCATTCCGTCCTGCGCTTGTCCTGTGAGTATTGTACTCATTACGCCACTGGCGGCGCAAGTCGCGGGAGACGGCGCAGCGCTGTGCCAGGCCGCACCTTCAGGCGCCGGGGAATCTCACTAAGCGGTGACGCGGGGGCGCACCGCCGTGTCGATCTGCGTGACGTCCTCTGTGGCGGCGGGTGCCGGCTCAGCCGAGGTGGTCGGCGGCAAAGGCAGGCGCAGGTAAAAGATGGAGCCTTGACCCGCGATGCCGGTGCTCTCGACCCAGATGTGCCCGTCCATCGCTTCGACGAAGACGCGGCACAGATAGAGGCCCAGCCCGTTGCCCAGCACCGTCGACGCGAGATCGCGCGGCAAGCGCACGAATCGCTGAAAGAGCAGGGGAATCTGATCGGGTGGAATGCCCAGGCCGTAATCGCGCACGCTGATCTCGACCATGTGGCGCGGCAGCGGGTGCGCGCTTAGCGGCCAGCGGCGCGGGGGCGGCTGCTCGGCGACCACCCCCGCCTTGACGATGATCGGGCTGCCGGGCGGCGAATATTTGATCGCGTTCGACAAGAGATTCGTGAGCACCTGGCGCAGACGCACCGGCTCGCCCCACGCCACCAGATCACGCGCGACGCGCACCTGCAATTCGCGCTCGATCATCTGTCCCTCGCGCGGATTGATCATTCGCGAGGAAGACTCCAGCGCCTCGCGCACGTTGACCGCTTGCGGCGTAAAATCCGCCGCGCCCTGGTCGATGCGCCGCGCGTCGAGAATGCTCTCGAGCAGATTCACCAGGTCGGTGGCAACGCCGCTCGCCTCGCTGATCAGCGCCGTCCGCTCCGCCGGCGGCATCGTCTCACCCAACAGATAGAGATCGATGAACCCTTGCAGCGCCATGATCGGCGTGCGCAGCTCGTGATTCACGCTGCGAATGAATTGATCTTTGATGTCGTCGAGCTTCTTGGCGCGCTCATAGGCGATGCGCGTGTCGCCCAGCTCGCGCAGCGTTTGCCGGAAGGTCGTCGTGACCGCGTACATCAGCGTGGCGGCGCCCCATTGCAACATCAGGCAGGCGACGATGACGATGAAGGTGATCGCGCGCGGATATTGCCCCTGATTGATGGGCGCCGCCGCGAGAATGAGCACGACGGAATAGATATTCTCAACGGACATCACGATCAGCATGATCGCTCTCGTGCCGAGCAGCCCCGCCAGCCCGATCACCGTCAGGCACACGCCGAAGAGCGCCGCGCCCAGCGGATCGAGACCGTGCTCGAACATCCAGACGACCTGAAAGACTTGCGACACCAGCGCCGAGCCGATGACGGTGCAGAGCGCCGCGAGCATTGCGTGGCCGGCGCGCGCGCAATAGACTCCGATCCCAAAGATGGCGACGAAGAAAGGCAGCGAAAAAAACGTCGCGGCAAACGGCGCTGAATTGATCAGCCGGTCGGCGGCGACGAGCCGCACGATGGCGACGACGATGAACGCCACCCCCAGCAACACCGCGAACACGGCGTTGATGATGAGCGATAGGCGCTGCCGGCGCTGCCGATCATATTCGAGATACATCGCGCGCTCGGCGGGCGCGATAAATGTTGGCTCCATCGTCCTGACCTCGTGCTCTAGCGCGCGTCTTCCTCGTTGCCGGCCAGCTCGCGCAGCCTGTTGAGGCGCTCTTCGTCGCTGACCGCGAGCGTCTCGCGAATGGCCTGGACCAGATCGACGGGCTTGATCGGCTTGAGCAGGTAGCGATCGGCGCCCGACGCCATCCCGGCGAACTTTTCCTTTTCTTGCGCCATCGCCGTCAAGATGACCAGCGGCGTGCCCGCCGACGCGGGATCTCCGCGCAGGGCGCGCACCAGCTGCAGGCCGTCCAGCTCTGGCATGCGCACGTCGATCACCACACAGCGCGGTCGCTCAGCGAAATAGCGTGCCAGGCCCTCAACGCCGTTGGTCGCGATGACGACGCGAAAGCCGCCGATCATCTCGAGCGATTTCGAGATGACCGAGAGCATGCGCGCGTCGTCGTCGACCACCAGCACGCAGGGCGCGGCCCGATCGCTCGGCTGGCTCATACAGCCTCCTCTTCTCGCGCCAGGGCGTGCACGCGGGCGCGCTTGGCATAGCGGATGACGACACTGCCCCGTGGGCGGTCGATGGGCAGATAGATCGGTGTGAAATCCTGGCCGGGCAGCAGCGTGAGATCGTAGCGGCGCAAGATCCTGGTGATCAGCGCTTTCAGCTCGATCTGCGCGATGCCCGTTCCCAGGCAAATGCGCGGTCCGCCGCCAAAGCCCACCCAGGCGTAGGGGTTCTTCGTGTCTTCGTCGCGCGGCGGCAAGAAGCGCGCGGGGTCGAACCGGTCGGGGTCGGCGAAGTAGCGCTCTTGCCGGTGAACGAAGGGCGGCACCAGCAACACCAGCCAGCCGCCGGGGATCGTGTATCCCTGGAACTCGAAGCTTTCGCGCGCGCCGCGCATCATGATGGACGCCTGGGGGTGCAGCCGCAGCGTTTCTTTGATCGCGGCGTCGAGATAGGGCTGCTGGCGCAGGTCCTCCAGTGTGAGGGGAGCGTCTGGGTCGCCGCTGACCTCGGCGCGCACCCGCTCGAAGCTCTCCGGATGGCGCAGCAATTCGGCCATCAGCCAGGAAGCGGTGGTGGCGGTGGAATCATAGCCGGCGAAGATGAGCACTTTGGCCTGGGCGACGAGCTGCTCTGGCGTGAAGGTCGAGCCGTCGTCGTCGCGCGAGCTGACCAGCAAGCCGAGCGCGTCGGTCGTGGGGTGCGCGCGGCGCTCGTCGATGATGCGCTCGATGATGGGATCCAGCTTGCGCCGCGCGGCGAGCGACCGGTGAAACATCGTGAAGGGCAGATTGAGCTGCATCAGCACGGAAGCGCTCGCCAGGCCATCGATCATGTCGGCGAAGAGCTGTTTGAGCTGGCCATAGTCGACGCTGTCGTCGATGCCCACCAGCAGCGTCGCCGCCAGCGCGAAGGCGAGCGAGCGCGCCTCGTCATAGAAGGACCGCTGGCCAGAGCTGCCCCACTGGCTGAGGTGGGCGTCGATGGCGTGATTCATCAGGGCCAGGTAGCCCCCCATGTGCTTGTGGTGAAAAGCGGGGGTCATGAGCTTGCGCTGCCGGTCGTGCAGCTCGCCGTCGATCATAAAGAGCGCGTCGCCAAAGACGGGCACGCCCACGCCATATCCGTCGCGCCAGTGAAAGTTGCGATACTCGGTCGCCAGCACGAGGCGATGGGCCTCGGCGCTGAGCAGCATCACCGCCTTCTTGCCCATAAAGCTGGTCTTGGAGACTTCCCCATAGCGCTGATAGCGTCGGCGCGCGAATGTGACGGGATCGCGAAACATCGTCAGGCTGTCGCCGATCAGGGGCGCGCCATATCCGCCCGGCGGAAGCGATGAGGTCACGGCGATTTCCCTCCTTTTGAATGGGGAAATTTAAACGTTTTTTTGTGTCTCCTCAATTGGTCTAGATCCGCTCTTCATAACCTCGATGAGGGCCGATCCACACCCAGGTCACGGTATCGCCTTTCATGAAGCCAAGCGCCCGATAATTGTCGTCGATGCGTGCGGACCAGAGGTCGTCACGCACACAGTAAAAGTGCAGGCTGGGATGAAAGGGATCGGCTTCCCAGCGCTGGTATTGCGCTCGCGCCTTGGCTTGAATGGTGGCTGGGAGCGCATCGAACGCATCCCGAAAACGCTTGCTCGTTCGGCTTTTGAAGTGCGTTGCCACGCTCACCATCCCCCATCGCGGATGGTTCCCTGCTGTTCTTCTTGCTCATACCCGGCTCTCAGCTCATCAAGGAATTGGCTGCCTTCTTCACTCTTGAGCCAGTCATCCCATTGCTGATCGTGGATCCAGGTTTCCAGGTGCTCGGCGATTTGTTCTTGTTTGTCTTCTGGTAAGCGCTCAATGGTAGCGATCACTACACGGAGTCGATCAACCATTAGAGCCTCCTTTCGCTCACCTTCACTGTATCATCTGCTCCCCACGCTGCGAGTGTGACGGGGTCGCGAAGCATCGTCGGGCTTGTTGGTGGGGCGCAAGGATGGCGCGGGGCGTCGCGCCCGCGCGCTCTTTTGGTTCAGATACCTGGTCGCATTGTCTCTGGAAATGCGGTTCTTGTCAAGCTGTATGGGAGAGAAAAAGCGTGAGTTCAGGATGTGCGATCCGTGCGAGGAGCGCCGGCGCGCGAGATTGATACAAATCTTGCGCGCCTCTGGGTGTGCGCCGGTTAGGACGAGGAATCTTCAATGCATCGATGTTTTAAGGCAATTTGGCATCACAGGCCGCGCAGCTCTGGCGGCGGGCGGATCGCCGGCGGCATGGCGCGACGACCGGGCACTGGCGGCGCCTGCGCGTTGCCCGGCTGCCTGGCTGTGGATATGGCTATGGAGTGTGTCGCTTGCCCTCTGGCTGGCGGTCGCGCCCCCGTGGGTGCCACTGGCGGGCGGGGCTGCCGCCGCGACGCATCCTCCTCGGCGATCCGGCGCCCCGCCTCGTCGAGCGCCTGCTCGCTCTGCTGCTTGACCGACGCCGCGGCGGCTTGCTCCGCGATGCTCACCCGCAGCGTCGCGGTCGCCACCAGCAGGCTCAGATAAGGCACCGTGTGCTTGCCCTGGGCGAAATCCTCCTGCTCCGCTCGCGCCGCCGCCTCGAAGACGTTGCTCGTCAGGGTCAGGGCTATCGCCCACAGCGCGGGACGGCGTCGCGCGTGACGCGCCAGCTGGCGGGCGGCGGCGAGCACGGGGCAAAGGTAGCCGGCGGCGCGCGGCCCCTGCTCGCGCATCGCCTCGAAGCGCAGCGTCGCCAGCTGGGCGATCGCCAGCAATTGATCGATGCCGTCATCGATATCCACCGGGGGAATCGTGGCCATCAGCGCGCCCTCCCGCTCCTGACGCCGTCGCACAAGACGCGGCGGTCGCTCTTATGATGCCATGCGGGCGAGCGGGTGGTCCAGGGCCAAAGGTCCCGATATGGTGGGAGATGCGTCGCGGGTGAGCACTGCCTCACCGCCAGTCGCTTCATGGTGAGCAGTCGTGGAGAAAAGCAAGGGCTAGCCGTCCTCGAGCTGCTCAAGCCAGGGATGGTTGGGATGCGCTTGCGCCAGTGCGAGATAGAGCCACTGGCGGCTCCTTTGATCCAAAGAGGGAAGGACCCGCGAAAAATCCTCTTCGTCTTTAGGTCGCGTCCCTTTGGCTTTGTACAGTAGCTGGATTTCGGGTGCGAGGTAGGGGATTCCTTCAGAGGAAGTGCGGCCGATGGCGGCGATCGGGCGAGCAATCTCAGGATTCCGGCGAAACAGCCACTGATCACCCCGCGCATCAGCGATCATCAGCTGGATCGCCCACGGTGCGGTTGTGCCTGGACGGCACCAAATATCATGTGTTTCCGGGCGCAACGCCTGGCCAGGCTCCCATTCATAGAATGGCCATTCAGGGGGAAAAGGTTGAGCCGCTTGCATGTCCCATCCCGTGAAAAGCCTGCGAATCTCCTGTTGATTCTCCCGAAGCACTTGCACATCCACATCCTCATGAGGACGTGTCTGGCGCCCGAGAAAGAGATCGATGGCCCATCCCCCCGCTATCCACCAGGGAGCGGCGCAAGGAGCGAAGAAGGCCGCGATATCTTGAGGACTCCAGGGCTGCCAGCGGCCAAACGGGTGTGTATGATGCGCCATGTTCGTATCCTCTTTGCTAAGAAAGCGGATCCTATTCCCAGATCGGCGCGCACCAGCTCAGAGGTGATTGTGCCTGAGAGCATCCACAGCGGCACGCCGCCCGACCTCATGCTGTTTAGCGCACCTCGACGGCCAGCGCGACCGCGCCGCCGCCGCCCAGGCAAAGCGTGGCCAGCCCACGACCGCCCCCACGCTGGCGCAGCGCATACATGAGCGGCGCCAGCACGCGCGCTCCGCTGGCGCCGATGGGGTGGCCCAGGGCGACCGCGCCGCCGTTGACGTTGACGCGCGACCAATCCCAATCCAGCTCCTGGCCGTTGGCGAGCGCCTGCGCGGCGAAAGCCTCGTTGACCTCGATCAGATCGAAATCGCCGAGCTGCATGCCGGTGATGTCGAGCAGCTTGCGCACGGCGCGCGGGGGACAGGCAAAGATGTATTTGGGCGTGATGGCGGCTGAGGCATAGCCCAGCACCGTCGCCAGCACCGGCAGCCCCTCGGCGCGCGCGCGCTCGGCGCTGGCGACCACAGTGGCGGCGGCCCCGTCGGAAAGGCCTGGCGCGTTGCCGGCGGTCACCGTGCGCCCGCCATAGCTGAATGCCGGCTTGAGCGCGGCCAGCGCCTCGATCGTCGTGTCGGGGCGGATCGCCTCGTCGTGGTCGATGATCGTCGGTCCCTTTTTGCCGGGGATCTCGACCGCGACCATCTCGTCGTGGAAGCGGCCCGCCTCGGTGGCCGCCGCTGCTTTCTGATGGCTCTCGAAGGAGAAGCGGTCCTGCGCCTCGCGGGTGATGTGGAATTTTTCGGCGATGATCTCCGCCTCGTCGCCCATGAAGCAGTGCTCGAAGGCGCACCACAGGCCGTCGTTGGCTACCGAATCGACGAGCTGGCCGTTGCCATAGCGATAGCCGGTGCGCGCCTTGGGTAAAATATACGGCCCGTTGCTCATGCTCTCCATGCCGCCGGCGACGACCAGCGTCTGATCGCCCGCCTTGATGGATTGCGCGGCCAGCATGACAGCCTTGAGGCCGGACCCACACACTTTATTGATCGTCACGGCGGGCACGTCGTCGGGCAGTCCCGCTCCGATGGCCGCCTGGCGCGCCGGGGCCTGGCCCACGCCCGCGCTGATGACGCTGCCCATGATCACTTCGTCGACGGCGTCGCCAGCCACGCCCGCGCGGCGCACCGCCTCGCGAATGGCGATCGCCCCCAGTTCAGGCGCGGTGAGCGACGAGAGGCCGCCCAAAAATTTGCCGATCGGCGTGCGCGTGGCGCTGACGATGACGGCTTGCTGCTCTGCCATGAAATCTCAAAACTCCCTTCGCCGTTGAAGCGGATTGAACGCCTCGTGTCTCGTGTGACGATGGTACCGCCTGTCGATAATTTACCATAATGCCGGCGCTCCGTGCATGCGGCAGGCTCGCGCATTCGCCGCCCGCACGCCGCATCCAGCCCATTCCTCATCGTGATGAGAGAAGAAAAGGCGCGCTCGCCGCGAAAGGTGAGATTCGACCATTGTCGCGCACGCGGCACGCATGATACACTGGCGACAACACCAACCTCGTGCGTGGGTTGGTCGCCCGCCGGACGCGGGCAACGCGAGAGGGGCGAGGCGCATGGCCAGTCAGCGGCGGCGGCAAGATTCGCCGTGGCTCACGATCGTCATTCCGGCCTATGGCGAAGCCGAGCGCCTTCCGCCGACGCTGCGCGCGATCTTCCTCTTTTTGCGCCAGCGCGGCTGGATCCACCGCACGGAAGTGCTGGTCGTCGACGACGGCAGCACCGACGACACCGTGGCCGTCGCCACCAAGCTCGTGCACCGGCATCCGTGCCTGGCGATCATCAGCGCGCCGCACGAGGGCAAGGGCGCCGCCGTCCGCCGGGGCATGGCGGCGGCTCGCGGCGATTACATCTTTCTGTGCGACGCCGACCTCTCGATGCCCATCGGTGAATTGCCGCGCTTCTTGCCGCCTCTTTGCCCCGACGCGGATCTCATCATTGGCTCGCGCGAGGCGCCGGGGGCGCGCCGCTTCGACGAGCAGCCCTATCGCCACGTCATGGGGCGCGTCTTCAATCGCATCGTGCGCTGGCTGGCCGTGCCAGGGATTGACGACACGCAATGCGGATTCAAGCGCCTGACGCGCGACGCCGCCCGGATGCTCTCAGCCACGATGACGCTCGACGGCCTGTGCTTCGACGTTGAGATGCTCGCTCTGGCGCGCTTGCATGGCCTCTCGATCGTCGAGCTGCCCATCGACTGGCGTCACGATCGCCATAGCCGCGTGCGCCCGCTGCGTGATACGATCACGATGGTGCGCGACGTATGGCGCGTGCGCTCCATCGTCGCGCGCGCGTCGCGGACGGCTGAGCGCGCCGACATCGATCCCACGCCGGCCTTCGCGCCACCTACGGCCGCCGCCGATTGACCAGCGAGCAGGTGTTGCGCCCATGCACGTCACCCTGGATGACACCATCGTCGCCATCGCCACGCCGCCCGGTCGCGGGGGCGTCGGCATCGTGCGCCTGTCGGGGCCGCAGGCGTGGCCCATCGGCCAGCGCATCTTTCGCCGCCGCGCCGATCGCGTCCCGCGCCCGAATCGACTCTATTTCGGTCACGCGATCGATCCCGCGACGCGCGCCACGCTCGATGAAGGGCTGATCGCCTTCATGCGCGGGCCGCGCAGCTATACCGGCGACGACATGGCCGAGATCAACGCGCACGGCTCGCCCGTCGCGCTGGGCCGGATCGTCGCCGCAGCGCTGGCGTCGGGGGCGCGGTCCGCTGAGCCGGGCGAGATGACGCTGCGCGCGTTCGTGCATGGGCGCATCGATCTGGCGCAGGCTGAGGCGGTCGCCGATCTCATCGCGGCGAATTCCGACGCCGCCGCCCGCCAGGCGCTCGACGTGCTCAGCGGCCAGCTCTCACAGCCGGTGCGCGCCGCCCGCGCGGAGATCCTGCGCGCGCTCGCCCCCATCGACGCCAGCATCGACTTTCCTGAGGAGGAGGTCCCCCAGCCGGAGCGGGCGGCGATTGGCCTGGCCATCGACACGGCGACGGCCACCGTGCGCGATCTGCTGGCGGGGGCCGAGCGGGGCCGGGTCGCGCGCGAAGGCGTGCGCTGCGCCATCGTGGGCCGCCCCAACGCCGGCAAATCGAGCCTGCTCAACGCGCTGCTGCGCGCCGATCGCGCCATCGTGACGCCGGTCGCCGGCACGACGCGCGACACCATCGAAGAAACCGCCATCGTGGGCGGCGTCGCCTGTCATTTGGTGGATACCGCCGGCATCGCCGCGACGGACGATCCGATCGAGCGGCTGGGGGTCGAGCGCAGCCGCGACGCGCTGGCGCGTGCGGATCTCGCGCTGTGGGTGATCGATCGCTCCGCGCTGCTGGACGAGGCTGATCGCGAGGTGCTGGCCGCCATCGCGTCAGAGGAGGGCGACCGGCGCGACCTCATCGCCATTCTCAATAAGAGCGATCTGCCGCACGCGCTCGCGCCGGAGGAGGTGGTCGCCGCGCTGGCCGCCGCCGGCCTGCCCGCGATCCCGCCGGAGCGGATCGTCGCGACCTCGCTCGTCACGGGCGAGGGGCTGGGCGAGCTGGAGCGCGCGATCGCGGCCACGGCGCTGGGGGCGCCCGCTGGCGAGAGCGCCGGGCTGGTGGCGCGCGTCAGGCACCGCGACGCCTTGCGCCGGGCGGGTGACGCCCTTGCGCTGGCTCGCCAATCGCTGGCCGGCGGCGTGCCGCTCGATTTCGTCGCCGAAGATCTGCGCGACGCGCTGGGCGCGCTGGGCAACCTGCTCGGCGAGGCCATCACCGAAGATCTGCTCAGCAGCATATTCAGCGAATTTTGCATCGGCAAATAACACAGTGGGGGGGATGACACCATGTTCACCGGCATCATCGAAGAAATGGGCACAGTCGCGGCGCTGGGTGAGGTCGATGGGCAGCTCCATCTGACCGTCACCTGCCAGCGGGCGCTCGAAGGCACGAAGATCGGCGACAGCGTGGCCGTCAGCGGCGTCTGCCTGACGGCGATCGCGCTGACGCCCACGAGCTTCACCGTCGAGATTCAGCCAGAGACGCAACGGCGCACGAGCCTGGGCGATCTGCGCCCCGGCGATCGCGTCAATCTGGAGCGCCCGCTGACGGCGGACGGGCGTTTCGGCGGTCACATCGTGCAGGGACACATCGACGACACGGGCGTGCTGCGGGCGACCGCGCCCGACGGCCCGTCGCTCATCGTGACCATCGAGGCGCCGGCGTCGCTCATGCCCTATATCGTTTCCAAGGGCTTCATCGCGGTGGACGGCGTGAGCCTGACGGTGGTCGATGTCGATCGCCAGGCCAACACATTCACCATCGCGCTCATCACGCACACGCGGCACGCGATCGCGCTGCCCGCGCGCCCCATCGGCAGCCGCGTCAACCTCGAGGTCGATGTCGTCGCCAAATACGTCGCCTCGCTGATGGGGTACGCAAACAGCTAGATGAAGTACGCTTCTAGCCGCTCGATGATATTTTTAGCGATGGAAGCTCGCGCGTTACTCTTCGGTTTGGGGCCTGCGGGCATGTTGGGGTGGCGCAGCATCGTCTCAAGAATGCCGGTCGGCTCATAGGGCAAGATCTTTTTCAATCCTTCCACGCCGCCGAGCTTTTCCCACGCCTCTATCGGATCGAATGGGTCGTTGAGCTTTTGGAGCTGCGGCTCCAGCGAAGGCAGATCGTCTTTCTTCGCGGCCTTTTTCTTCGCGGGCTTGAGCGAGCCGGGGGGCGTCTTTGCGGCGTCGATCGCTTTTGAGGCCAGGCCTGAAGCCATCTTTGCCGCGACACCGGCCATGAGTCGTGCGACTACAGCCAACTGCACCTCAGGCGGCGCGGCTTCGAGTTCAGCAAGCAACTGCTGCGCGCGATCCTCAATAGGATCGACCTGGGCATCCTCGCTCATCGACACGGCGAAGTCAACTGGCGATAACGTGCTAGTAAGCGTTGACACGATAGAGTACCTCCCTGGCAAGTCTGGTCACGTCGATTGCTGCATTCGAGTTTGGCTCTTTGAATACTGATGTATGGTCTGATCTCACCTCCTTATATACCGAGTAATAGCGCGTTTCCCCTAGCCAGAATGTCCGCTGATCCAGCTTTGTCAGACGGACTCGATCATGCGTCAGCGCATCCAAACGGATTTTATCACGCATACGGCTTTCATGGGTGGTTCTCCCCACGCCCATCGCGACTCCTCCCAATATTTCAAGCCGCCGAATATTATGGGAAGTTTCAAGATTATCTACAAATGTAAAGAGGTTATTGACGCCGTCATCTGACAGGTCGTCGAGCATGAATGGAAAGATAATAAATCGCGATGCAAGGACAGCAGCGCGAGTGAGTGAATATAAGGCTGGTTGAGTATCAATCAGGATAACGTTAATCTTAGCATCTAAGACTGGAAGCTCGGATAATGCTTCGGCGAGATGGCGCTCTTGATGAAATGGGATATTCTCAAGTTCAAAGAGAGCAGTATGTGACGGCACTAATAAAATATTCGGGATTGCCGTGTTTTTGATTATGAGCGGCTCCAATGGTTGATCTGATGTGAAAACCGTGGAGAGGGTGGGCAAAGAGTTGGCTTGCACACCTTCTGTGCCAAGTAGCCAATGAGTAAGATTCGCTTGAGGATCAGCATCTATTACGAGAACCTTCTTCCCTTCGCGTGCTAAAGCCGCAGCCAAATTAACGGTGAGAGTGGTCTTGCCAACGCCACCCTTGTTATTTGCAATGCAGATCACCGGAACGGGTAAGGTCGCGATAGGCCGTAAGCCTTTCGGCTCATTTGTCCGCCACTTCTCATTTATCCGCCACTTGAGGTATGTAATCCAGGTGCGGATGTCTTCAAGATCATTCAGGTAAATTGGCGGTGTCGTGTTGAACGCCAGACTACGTGCGCGGACAGTAAAGCGGCCAGTCGTAAAAAATAACCCATTTCGTGCGCCAGAGTGATTGGCGACATCTCGGAGCTTGCGAATATGCGACACTCGTACATAACCAAAGCCAAATCTATTCAAGCGATATCTCTGACATCGCACAACGCCAAGCAAAGCTGGGGGATTTCCGACTCTGGTGCACAATTGTATAGTGATACCATCATCTCCAAGTTCGTCAGTCAGCTTTGCCTGATAGTCACCATCTATCGCGCCATCCATCTCAAGGAGATAATAGATGAAGCGAGGAAGCAGAGTTGGGCTTAGGCTGCGAATGCTCGCATCCGTAGGGGAAGCAAAAATGCCTTCAAATTGAATTTGCTCTTCAGGTGTCAGGCTCATCAAAGTCTCCTTCCTAAAAAGGCATCAATTCACCACAACTGCAGGTATCTATGACTATGAGTAGTGAGAGAGGGCTTCCTGGCCACAGTATAACTCAGCCGCTCATGATGATCAAGTCCGAGAATGATACCGGGTGTGCGTCATGATTTTGCGGGCAAGAGGGCGCCGGCGGCTGGAAGCCGCGCGATCACGCGCCTTGAGTGAACGTCGTGATGGCGCTATTTACTCTCTCGTCGCGGCGAAAAGCGTGCGGCGGAAGCCGTAGAGCACAGGGCTGCCGGGCATGATGACGCGCAGCCGCTCACGATAGGCGGCGAGGAACGCATCGGCGAGATCGGGCGTCAGCCGCTCCATATAGGGCACGAGCGTCGAGCCTTTCGTCCATTCCACCACGGCGTCAGAGTCGGGCAGCACGTGCGGATACACTTTCTCGAAAACAGTGATGGCGCTGCCTCCGTGCGCGAAAAACAGATCGGCGTAGGCGTCAATGCCCAGCACCGGCGATTCACGCGCAAAGCCGTCGAGCGCCGAGCGGAACGGCTCCTCGCGCGCCAGATCGCGAATGAGAGCGTGCGACGGATGATGGTGATTCGACGGCATCTGCACGGCCAGCTGGCCGCCGGGCCGCACCCGCGCGAAAAGTCGCGGGATAAGCGTGGCGTGGTCGTCGATCCAGTGTAGCGTAGCATTCGAAAAGATGAGATCCCACGCGCCCATCACATCCTCGACGCGCCTCTGCTCGAAGCGCAGGCCGGGCCGGGCGTGCTCTTCGGCGCGGGCGAGCATCTGGGCCGAGCTGTCGATGCCGAGCACATCGCTGGCCGGCAAGAGCTCCGCTAACTGGCGTGTCAGCTCGCCCGTGCCGCAGCCGAGATCGATGACGCGAAGTTCGCTCCGCTTGTCGATCAGCGCCACCAGATCGATGAATGGCGCGGCGCGCTCGGCCTGGAAGCGATGGTATTGATCAGGATCCCAGGGCATGGCTATGTACTCCTTATTTATATCGGCTGCCCTTCATTGTAATCCGAAAAATGAGCGTGATGCCGGGAATTTAACATCGCACACCGTGAGAAATCGTGCCGTAAAAGCGAATATATCTATGAGATCGTACTGTGCGCGAGTTCTGTACGCGCCCTATTTTTCACAATGTCATACAGCAAGACACGACGAAAGGATCCGTTCCATGCTATTGAGCAATGGCTCATGGCGGCGCCGGCTTGTGGTGGCCGTTGACGCGCCGCTCATCGTGGGCTTGCTACTCACCGGCCGCAATTCGATATCCGAGCCATCTTTTGCCAATCATACGGTGCCCGTCGCCAGCGGGCTGACTCTCTTTTACATGGAAGCGTTCGATGTCTCTTACAGCGTATTGCATGCCATGCGCGTCGAAGACGGGCACGATCTCTGGAGTGTCACCCTCGACACTAGGACCGGCTGCAATCAGTTGATTGGAGTCGTTGACGGCCAGTTGCTCTGCGATCCATCCAACATGATCGTGGCGCTTAGCCCAACGACCGGCAATATGCTCTGGCAGACAGCGCTCTCTCATGAGTCGATCGAGCAAATCATTTTGGCGGACGGTATGCTCTATGTCATGGTCGATCAAGGCGACCCTCTGCCCGATCTCGCGATCGAGGCACGGCGGCCGAGCGATGGCGCTCTGCTGTGGCGTTATCATCCTGCCACGCCTATCAGCTATAACCGCAGCTCAGAGGGGGATTTCTTCGCCGCCGGCTATGGGCGTGTGTACTTCATGACGCTTGGTCCCGACCTAGACGCGCTCGATGCAAGCACTGGGCGCTTGATCTGGAGCGTGCAGACAGGCAGCGACGTGCAATCGATATTGGCTGGCAACGGAGTTGTCATTTTACAAGGCCTCAACGGCCCCTTCAATGTCATACGCTCGTCGGATGGCTATATGACGATGCGCCTCCCCAATCCTTTTCACTCACCTGCCGCGCTCGATGCGGCTGGCGACACGCTTTTGAGCTGTGGTGGCGATATTCCCAACACCCAGGGCACGTCATCACAATCTGTCGAAGATCTCAGGGCGACTCGCTTGAGCGACGGCAAATTGATCTGGCATCAGGAGCACGTGCCATCAGACTTCTATTGCACGCTCCATTCTCCGCCACTGCTCGTTCTAGGCGATCGTGTCGTTTGGATCTCAGCATACGAGATGCTGGCAACAAGCATCGCCGACGGATCGATACTCTGGAAACATAGCGAAAAGCTGGATAGCGCCTCTGATTTCTATCAGGAAGCGGTGGGTGGGGATGGAGCTGTTCTAGCCACGTTCTTCTCGGGCATCGACTCGCCAATTTCCCTGTCGCAGCCATCTCGTCAAGCCGCATCGATCGCGCTGGTGTCTCCCGCGCATATTGGATTTATCCCCAATTATCAGTTCCTTGACGTGCTCAGCGCCAGTGACGGCACTGAATACGCTCGTTATCTGAGTGGCACGGATATACACCTCGGAGTACTCTGGTCACTGGATCAAGGGAATTGAGCGTCCAACGGTAAGTGCCCCACTCGTCATCCCTGGCGGAGTGAGGCGCACGTTCCTGGTTGAGAAACGCGGGAAAATCGGGAGAATTACGGCCCGGTCAGCGCGCAGCCCGAGATCTTGTTGTCCCATTCGCGCTGCACGATGTAATAGTCGCCCTTCCATTGCACGTTGGCCTTGTTGCCGTCGAGCGACACCGAGCCAAACGTCCAGGCGCACTTATCGCCGATCTCGTTGCCCGACCGGTCATACCAGGCGGTGCCGAGCGGATCGGTCACGGCCTCCATATGCTCGTGCGAGGTCACGTTGATCGTCGAGTCCGCGTCGATGTCGTTGTTGGGCGTTGTGCTCACGCCGCACGCGGCCAGGTTCGTGCCGGTGTAGGGCATCGTCGCGTAAAGGATGTTGCTGCCAAAGTTCGAGTGATAGGCGCAGAAGTACGTGAACGAGCACGCGCTGCCGATGCAGATATTTTCGCCCTTGGCCGTAAAGACGAAGAACAGGTGGGTCAGGCCGCCGGTCCACCCGTTGGCGGACATCGCTTTCGAGACCTCCTGCTGAATCTGCGCGTCAGACAGCGTGCCCGAGGGATACGACGAGGTGTCGGTCCACGTGCCGCCCAATGTCGAGCTGTTGACGATGTGGCCGGCGGAATCGTAATACTGCGTATCGATGTTGTACAGCCCGCTGCCGCCCACATCGTTGAAGTAACGATTGATCAGGCTCTTGTACGTGCTGCTCACATAGCTGCCGGTGGGAACCCAAAAGATCGAATAGGTAGTGCTGGTGGTCTGCATGACAGGACCATTGTGATACGTGAGGTTGTTGGTGCGCCTGAGGAACCGGTTGCTGGACTGCTGGCGGGTCAGCAAGCTATGGTGCGAGCCGGGGGTCATTGGTGCGGCGGCGCTGGCGCGACCGCCCGTGACGGCCAGGGTGACGATCGCCAGCGCGACGGCGAGTGAGAGAGCGGTGCCGGCAATAGTGAGAATTCGCTTCAAGTTCAGTCTCCTCTGCTGTGCTACGCACACGTCTGTTTGTACGAACTCCGTGCAGACAACCACGCAGTGATCTCGCGCGCGAACTTCCCTGCTCTCGCGTGCGAGGAAACACTGTTACAAGTCTAAACGATCGACCCTTGTTTTGGTAATTGTCAGGTCGTTATTCATGCAACTTTTTGGCCAAATCTTCACCAAAAATTAACCTTGGATCCAACCACTGGCATGTCTCAACGTTGGTCTCTCACTCCGGCTCTCTGGGCGTGTCACCCGCACGAGCGGCGCTGACGTGCTATAATTGATGTCAATCTCACCCGACGACGCACTTTGCTCTTGCCCTCACGCTGGCGATGTTCATGCGCCGCGTCTGGCCACAGAAAGGATCCCTCTCGCCGATGACCGCACCTCAGGCGCCGCGATTGAGCGACCCGTTTTACTATCATCGCCTGCCGAACGGCTTGGAGCTGTTGGGGCAGCGCATGCCCAGTCTTGGCTCGGTGGTCTTTGGCGTGCAGGCTGACGCCGGATCGCTCAACGAGCCTGACGACAAGCTCGGCCTGTGCCAGTTGCTCGAGGATATGTTCTTTCAGGGAACGCCCAGCCGCAACGCGCGCCAGATCACGGACGCCATCGAATTGCTAGGCGCGCGCCGCATCGTGAACACGAGCTTTGAGACGATGCGCCTGGGCATGCAGGTCGTGCACACCAAGTTCGATGACGCTCTGGCGCTCGTCGCCGATCTGGCGCTGAACCCGACCTTCCCCCAAAAAGAATTCAACCAGCTCAAGCCGCTGCTGCTCCAGGCGATCAAGCGGCGCGACGACGAGCCGATGCGTCGCGCGGGTGAGCTGATCGTGCGGACGTATTATCGCAACTCGCGCATGGCGCGGCCCCTGCTGGGCACCATCGACACGGTCAACGCGCTACGAGTGAGCGACCTCAAGGCGTATTACGAGCGCCATTTCCGGGCCGATCGCGCCGTCTTTGCCATCGCCGGCAATTTCGACTGGGCGCAGGTGGTCGCGTCGGTCGAGCGGCTCTTTGGCGGCTGGGCTGGCGGCGGCAGCCAGGGGCACCGCGACGTGCCAGAGCCGGTGACGGCGGTCGCGGTCGAACAAGATCCAGGCGAGCAAGAGCACATCTATTACGGGTTTCCCAGCGTGGGGTATGGGGACCCGGACTATTTCGCGAACCTCCTGGCGATCGAGATTCTGGGCGGCGGCATGACCTCGCGCCTCTTCAGCGAGGTGCGCGAGAAGCGCAGTCTCGTCTATAGCGTCGGGGCCTATGCCACGCCCGCGCGCGACAGCGGCGCCGTGCTTGTCTATGGCGGCGCGCCGCCCGAAAAGGCGCGCGAGACGGCGCAGGTCATCCTGGCCGAGCTGCATCGCCTCGAATCAGCAGGCGTGACCCCTGACGAGCTGGACCGCGCCAAGATCCAACTCAAGAGCGAGCTGGTCATGCAGTCCGAGAGCGCGTCGTCGCGCATGGGTAGCCTGTTGCGCGGCTGGTGGTTCGAGCGCAAAGTGATCCCTACTCTCGAGGTCAAAGAAGCGATCGACGCGGTGACGACGGAGCAGATCCTCGGCCTGATGCGACGCTTCCCACCGACGAAAACGCTGGTGCTGACAGGTGTCGGGCCGGTGTCTGAGGCCGATCTGACGGCGGGGATCTTTCCCCCGCGAGAGTGAAAGGAGCCGACGATGGGTGCGCTGAGCCAGGAATATGCCGACAAATTCACGCTCGTCTGCGATGAGCTGGTCGCGCTCGCCGGGAGCCTGACGCCGGAGCAATGGGGCGCGATCACCAAAGAAGAAGGCTGGCCGGTGGGCACGGTCGTGCACCATATGGCGATGGCGATGCCGGTGAACGTGCGCTGGCTGCAAAAAATCTCCGCCGGCCACCAGGTGTCGCTGCCGATGTCGGCCATCGATGAAGCGAACGCGCAGCACGCCACAGCGACCTATGACCACGCCGCGACGGTGATCCTCTTACGCGCCAACAGCGCGGTGCTCAGCCAGACGATCGCCGATCTGACTGACGAGCAATGGGCGGCGTCGGCGCCATTCGCCCCCGGCGGCGAGGGCTTCGTCATCACGACCGAGCAGCTCGTGCGCGGCGTCGTCATTCGCCACGTGCGCACGCATCTGGCCGACATCCGCGCCGCGCTGGGGCAAGCCACGCCATAATAGGATCGCACGGGGGCGTGAGGAAGGCCGACGCGATCATCCTTCCCCCGCGCACTCACGCCCGGCGGCAGCCCGGAGGGCTTCGTGTCTTTCGCTCGCCTTCGTGTCTCGTACCCCTCCGGCCTCCTCCGCGCCTGATTTTTCTTCGCGGTCGCACGCGACACCTCCCCACGCGCAGTCCGTCGTCCCCCCAATCATCCTAGCCCCTTCGCCGATCGGCCAGCCTTGTGCTATCATCGTTGTACCTGACATAACCCACGGAGCGCCGCCTGAATGCGCGGGCGAGAGGGATTTTGCGATGATGACCAACTTCGACATCACCAACCGGGCGCTGCCACGACGAATCCGGCTGATCAACTGGCATGGGCACGAAAACGCCACGCTCGAAGTCAATGGCGCCATGCTGGCGATCATCGGCGAGAACGGCTCCGGCAAATCGCTCGTCCTCGACGCGCTCGACTGGGCGCTCTTTCCCGCGCCCAACAAGCAGTTCAACGCGGCGGCGCGCGAGGGTGGCCGCCAGTCACGGCGCACGCTGAGCAACACCATCCTCTTTTTCGATCCGCACGGGGTAGACCGGCCCGATCGCGGCTGGCGGCGCGGGCGCACCGTGGGCTATTGCGCCCTGGAGGTCGAGCACGACAGCGAAGGGCGCTGGGTCTATGGCTCGGCGGCGGCGGCGACCCCCCACAGTGCCAGCCCGTGGTATTACGCGCTGCCGGCCTCGCTCGATCAGGTCGCGTTCCTCTCTGACACCGGCCAGGGACGCGCTCCGCTGACCTATCAGGATTTCAAGAAGGCGAACGATGCGTTCGTCACCGCCGGCGGCGAGATCTTTTCCGCCGCGCAAGTCGAGGACTATAACCGCACGGTCGCGCGCCGCCTGCTCAACATCGAGGGCGCCGACTGGGAGCGCCGCTATGACGCGCTCTATGACGTGCTGCACCGCGTGCTCGGGCTGCGCGTCGATGACGCCCTGGTGGCGGACCCCAGCTCGGTCGTGCGCCAGTTCTTACCCATCGTGGACCGCCCCCACCTGGAGCGGCTGGTCGAGGGCCTCGAGGGCATTCAGCGCATTCACCGCGACATCGAGGAATACGAAAAGCTGTCCTCGTCGCTGGGTGCGGTGGTCACGGCCCGCCAGCAATATCACACGACGGTGGTGCATTACGGCGCGATGGCCTGGCTGCGATCCTCGTGGGCCGATGACGACAAGACGCGCGCGCTCGAGGCCGCCGAGATCGCCCTGGGCGAGGCCCGCGCCGCCAGCGCCAAAGCCGAGGCCGACGAAGAATCCGCCTATATCGCCGAATCGTCGGCGCGCCGCGAGCTTGAGGCGCTGCAACAGATGCACCAGGGCGAAGTCGTGCAGGCGGTGTCGCGCGCCAATGCCAGCGTGCAGGCGGCGCAGCGCGAGCAAGAGCGCGCCGCGCGCGAGGTGCGCCAGGCTGACCAGCGGCTCAATCGCGCCGAGCAGGTGGTGACCGCTTCGCTGGCAGCGCTGACGCAAGAAAAAGACGCCGCCGCCGCCCGCGTCAACGAGCTGGCGACGCGCGCTCGCAACGCTTTGGGCGCCCTGCCTGAGAGCGTGGCGGCGCATTTCGCCCGCCTGGCCGACGCGCCGGGCGACGAGAGCGCGGGTGATGCGCTGCACGCGGCGGCGGCCTCGCTGGATGGCGATCTGGCCGCGCTGGCCGCGCAGGTCGAGCGGCTCAGCCAATCCCGCGCCGCCGTGGCCGCCGCCCGCCAGGCTGAGCGCGACGCCCAGGCTCGCCACAACGCCGTCGATACCTCCTCGCAGCGCGCCAGAAAAGCGCTGTGGGACCGCTGGGAGCGCCTGAGGCAGCGCTGGCCGCGCGGCGTGACGCCCGCGCCGACGGGCGACCCCGCGCCTCAGGTTTTGCCGCCACTGGTCGAGGTCGTGTCGCGCGAGCTGGAATCCGCTCGCGTCGCCGCTCGTGACGCGACCGAAGCGGCGGCGCGGCTGGCCGTGCGCGACGACGAGACGCTGGCCCGGCTGGCCGAGGTCGACAAGGAGCTGGCCCGTCCCGCCGAGGAAGTGCGCCCGCGCCTCTCGCCGGCACGCGAGCGCGCCCAGCAACAGATCACGACAGTGGATCGTGGAGCCGAGCCGCTCTATTGGCAGGTGAACTTTCGCCGCGAGGCCGGCGCGCACGCCGAGGCGATCGAGGCGCTGCTCGCCCACGCCGATCTCTTGACGGTGCTGCGTCTCGCCGCCCCGATGGAGGCATTGCGCGGCGCGCTGGCCGGCCAGACGGATTGGCGCGTCGTCGCGACCGAACAGGCGAGCGCGACGACGCCCGCCCCTGGTCCAAACTCCGTCGCCGCCGCGCTCGACACGCCGGACCCTGCCCTTCGCGCGCTGCTCGACGTGACGTGCGGACAGTGCGCGCTTGTGTCCGAGCCAACACCGCGCGGCGACTATCTGTGCCCCGACGGGCGCTATCGCCTGGGGCGGATCGAGGGGCAGGCGCCGCTGCCCGCCAAAACGAATCAGCTCATCGGCGCCCAGCGACGCAAACAGGCCGCCGCCGAGCGCCGCGCCGAGTTGTTGGCCGAGCGCGAGGGGCTGATGCGCGAGAGCGCCTCCACGCAGGCGCAGGTCAAGGCGCAAAAAGCCGCCGCCGCTGAGGCCGACGAGCGCGCGCACCGCCTCGAAGAATCCGCTCACCTGCTCGAAGATGTGCGCGTGCGGATCAGCGAGACAAACGAAGCGCAATCCACGCTGGAAGAAACGGCGCAGGCGCTTGCCAACGCCGCCCGCACGGTGGCGGAAGCTGAGGGCATCGAGCACGCCCAGCGCGAGCAATGGCAAAAAGTCGTCGGCGGCTACGCGGCCTTGAGCGATCAGGCGAAGCTGCCCCAGGCGCGCCAGGCGGTGTCGCAAGCGGTCGCCGACGCGCTCAATCGCGCCGCCGAGGCGCGCAGCCGGCTGGGCCAGCTGCAATCGCGCCTGCGCGCCGCCGAAGAAACGCGCGCCGCCGAGGCCGAGGCTTTTGGTCAGGCCCGCGCGCTGCTGGCCCAGGCCGACAAAGACGCCGAAGAAGCGCAACGCCTGCTCGCCACCGCGCGCGGATCGCTGCGCGACGCCGGCCTGGAAAACGTCGAGCAGCGCCTGACCGAATTGCAGCAGCGGCTCAAGGTCGCGCAAGAGGCCGCGCGCCAGATGGGCGTCAACAAAGGCGTCGCGCTGCACCAGCTCGAAGCCGCCCAGGCGCGCTATGAGGCGGCCACTAACGACGCCCGCCAGGCCAGGCAGCATCTCGATGAGCGCAATCACCACTTCGCGGATTTGATCGCCGCCTGCGCCGGCAGCATCGATCTGCCCGAATCCGCCTTGAGCGATCCCCCGCGCTTTGCCCGCTCGCTGACCAAAGGCCGCGACAGCCGCTCGCGCTTGGATGATGAGCTGCCCCGCGTGCTGGCGGCGGCTGAGCGCGATCAGAGCGCTTTCTTGGCGGCCATCGGCGAATATCAGTCGCTCGTCGGGCAAGACGACAAATTCGGCTTGCGCCAGCCGGGCAAAAAGTCCCTCGCCCTCGCCCCGCAGAGCTTTTTGATGGATGTCACGCCGCGCCGCGAGGGCACGAAAGATATCGCGCTGCTGCTCGATTTCCTCACGACTTCGATCGATCAGCTCAAAGAGACGCTGACCGAGCGCGTGACCAAGGTGGTGCGCGACATCATCCTGGGCGAGGTCGTCTCGCATCTGGTCGAGCAATTGGTCCGCGCGCAAGACATCATCGTCGGACTCAATGAGCGACTGGCCAACGCGCGCTTTTTCGCCCGCAACACGCGCTTTTCGCTCAAGCTCGCCGTGCGGCTGGCGCGCCACCCCGACATTCCCTTCGACCACGTGGCGGTGGCGACCGCGCTGGTCGAGCACGGGCGCGTCATGCCCGGCCAGGTGCGCGCGGATCTCACGCGCATCTTTTCGACGTGGCTCGACGAGCAGATGCGCGGCCAGGCGCAGCCCTCCGTCGAGGCCATCGTCGATCAGCTTGATTATCGTCGCTGGGTGGATATCTCGCTCTTGCATTCCGACGACATCGACAGCCGCGTGCGCCCGTGGGATAGCGCGGTGTCGGGCTTTGGCTCAGGCGGCGAGCAGCGCGTGCCGGTCTATGTGCTGCTCATTACTGCGGCGGCCATGCAGTTCGCCGTGTCCAATTCGCCGCTGCGCCTCTTGATGCACGACGAAGCCTTTGCTCGCATGGACCAGCGCAACGCGGACCTGGTGGTGCGGTTCGCGCAGCAATTGGGCGTGGGTCTGGTCATCGCCTCGCCGAATCTCGATCTCTTCGCCGAGGGCATCAAATATGCCACAGCTTATCGCCTGCGCCAATTGCCCAACGGCCTCATCGCCCGCGAGGCGCTGCACCTGCGCGCGGTGGACGACATGGGCACGGCCATGCCCGCTCCGCCTGAGCCGGCCACCGCCGAATAGTCCCTTGCGCGGCTTATGCCCGGATGCTACACTGCGGGCGACTCGGCATCTTGTGAAATTGGGCGGTAAGAGGTGCGCGGTATGCGGAGCGTCTGGGTCGAGGAATCGTGGCTGAGCGCCCTGCGTGGCCCGATGGGACGGCTGCGCGTGGGGCGCGTGCCGCGCCGCGCGCTCAAGCTGCCCGACGGCGCCTGGGTGCGCGTCGCCAATCGCCTGGCTGGCGTGGATGAGGGCGATCTGGCACTCGCGCGCGGCGGCGCGCGCGAGTTCGCGTCGCACGCCATGCCGCGCCCACACCGGCGCTATCTGGGTCGCGAGGTCGTCGGGATCGTGACGGAGGTCGGTGCCGAAGTCTCGCTCGTGCGCGTGGGCGACCGCGTCGTGTTGCAAACCGAGCCGCAAGCAAGCTGCCTCACGCTGGGGCTTCAGCCGCCGTGCCGCGCGTGCGCCGTGGCGAACGTGGCGCTGTGCGAGCATCGCGCCTTGCCATGGGTGGGCGTCGGCGCCGGCTGGTCGGAGGAGATGGTCGTCCACGAGGGGCAGCTCTTTCTCGTTCCCACGCAGCTCGGCGACGAACAGGCGCTGTTGCTCGAGCCGGCGTCTCGCGCGCTGCGTGGCGTCGCCCAGCGGCTGCCGGACCCCGGCGCGCTAGTTCTGGTGCTCGGCGGCGGCGCGCTCGGCCAGATCGCGATCGAAGCGATTCAGGCGCTGGCGCCCGGCGCGCACGTCACGCTGGCGACCGGCGAAGCGTATCAGGAGCGGCTCGCCACCCAGCGCGGCGCCGAGGCCGTGCTGCCCGCGCGGCGCGATCTGCTGCTGGCCCGTGGCGCGGAGCACACGAACGCGCAGTCCTTCGTGCGCGGCGGCCAGCGCTACATCCTGGGCGGGTTCGATGTCGTCTTCGATTGCCTGGGCAGCCGCGATTCGCTGGATGTCGCTCTCAGGCTGGCCCGCAGCGGCGGCGCGGTCGTCGTCATCGCCCCCCCCGCCCGCGCCGGGCGCCTCGACATCGCGCCGGTGTGGCATGATGAAGTGACTATCAGCGGCATCACCGGCCCCGGCGCCGAATCGCTGCCTCAGGATATGTCTGAGAGCATCGGCGCGCGCACTTCGACACTGGCGCTGGCGGCCCGCCTCTTTCGCAAGAACCGGCTGCATCTGGAGGGCATCGTCACGCATCGCTTGCCGGCGCGCCAGGTGCGCCGGGCACTGGCGATAGCGGCGAATCCCGCGCGGCACGAGGCGTTGCGCGTCGCGCTGACGTTCGAGGCTGAGTCGCATTGACGAAGGCGAGGATAAATAATCCGTGTCACCCGCACTCTCCGCCGCGCTGACTGGCCTCGGGCGTGCCGCCGCGTTCATCGCCGGCTTCATCGTCCTGGGCGAGCTGGTGAGCCTGATCGCCCGCACCGTCATCCGGCGCTCGGTCCAGCAGTGGCGCGCGTTGCGCCTGGAGCGATTCTGGCTGGTCAATGTCGTCTCGGCACCGTTCATCCTGGCTTATTGCGCTGGCGCGGTCTGGCTGACCCACCTGACCGCCGCGCAAGTGGGCGTCAATCTCGATCACCTCGGCCTCAGCGTGGCCGTCGCCGTGCCGCTCGCCATCGTGCTGGGCGCGGGGAGCGCTTTCGCGACGCGCATGGCGCTCAAGCAGGGCCTGAGCATCATGCGCACGCCGATGGGGCGCACCAGGTCTGACGTGATCGGCGCCATTGCCTACGTCGCCATTCTGGTTGGGCCGCTCGAAGAACTGCCCTTTCGCGGACTGGTGCAGACGTTTTTGATGATCGGCCTGCCCCAGTCGTGGCTCGTCGGGCCGTTTAGCGTCAGCTTGGGGACGGTGCTGGCCGCGCTGATCTTCGCGGGCTACCACGTTCGCAACGTGGCCAAGGGCGGCGAGACGCTGGCGCAGTTCTTCCGCCTCTTGCCCGGTCGCGTCTGGGTCTCGCTGATTCTCTCGCTGCTGTTTCAGGGGACCGGCTCGCTGGTGGGCCCGGTGCTCTTCCACAACATCGTCGATACGTTTTCCATCTCAACGATGTCCCTTACGATCTATCGCATGCGCCAGCGCGGCGAATGGCCGGTCGTAGCCGCGACTCCAACGCCATCCGGCCCCACCGGAACTCCCTCGCCCTGAGCGGGCCGGTTGCCGGGCGCGAGCGATCAGCGCGATCGAGTCGTAGCATGCTGGCGCACCGCCTCAAAGGCGAAGATCGCGGCGGCGGCGGCGACGTTGAGCGAGTCGGCGCGGCCCGCCATCGGGATGCGCGCGACCACGTCACAGGCGGCCAGCGCCTCTGGCGGCAACCCCGCGCGCTCGTTGCCCATCACGATCGCCACCGGCCCGGCGAGCGGCGCGTGCCAGAGATCCACCTTCCCACTGCCCGCCGCGCCGACGACGGCGAGGCCGCGCCCGCGCAACGACGCGATGGCGTCGATCATGTCGCCCAGCTCGATGACCGGTAGCGCGAAGAGTGACCCCATGCTGGCGCGCACCGCCTTAGGGTCGAAGACATCCACGCCGCGCGCGCCACAGGTGACGAGAGCGGCAGCCCCCGCGCCGTCCGCTGTGCGAGCGATCGCTCCGACGTTGCCAGGGTCTTGCGGCTCGAAAAGGGCGATGACCAGCGGCGCGCCTGTCGTGGGAACGGCTGCGATCGCGGCTGCCGGTCGTGCGGCGACGGCGATCAGCCCCTGCGAGGCGTCGCGGTCGGCGATCTCATCCAGCAAGGCCGCCTCGACCAGCACGACGCGCGCGCCAGCCTCGCGTGCCTGGCTCACTGTCGCGCGGGCCAGATCGCTGCGCAGCCGGTCAGGCGCATACAGCATCGTCTCGATAGCCACGCCCGACCACACCGCCTCGATGATGGCGCGCAACCCCTCGATCAGGATGACGCCTTCCGCCATGCGAGCGGCGCGACGGGCCAGCCCGCGCACCCGCTTGACCAGTGGATTGTGCCGGCTGGCGATGACCGCCTCTGGCCCGGAATGGTCGTGAAACATCGCCCTTCCCTCTTCACACGCGCATCTGGGCGGCCAGGCGCTCGACGCGCCGGCGATAGCTGTGGTGCTCGATCTCGCCCGCGCTGTCATCCTGTCGCACTGCGCGCAACGTCCCCTCTTGTGTGTCGCCTGGCACCAGTATAGCAGAACGGGACAGACGTATGGCGAGCAAGTGGAGTGGCCCGGCAGGGGCGGCGCATCTTCTTGTGAGATGGCACCTGGGCCGGCGGCAAGAGTGATAGCGATCGTGCGCGCCTCTGGGCCGGCGAGCTACGAATCCCGGCCTGCGTCGGGCTGTGTCCAGGTGGATGCGGATGAAAACGAACGCTTGACAAGAAGCATCTTTCACGGTATACTGCATTCCTAGATGGAGCATGCGGTCAAGGAATTGCTGCTGGTGAGCAGATTTCTTTGCTATTGCCTCCATCGCTCGCTTCATATGCGTGCTCTCAGTGAGACTCACCCACGCATTGCCTGGTGAGCGGTCGCTCATCAGAAAGGATTTTCAAGCAATGTTCGGCTCCTTTCGCTTCTCGGCGATGGCCCTGTTTGCTGTGGCGTCCTTGTTTCATGGGGTCGTTATGTCCCCCCCCCCGCTAACGCCAGCCATGCGGTGAGCTTTTCGCGCCACCTTCCCTCATGCCCACAGGTGAAACCCAAGCGAAAATCCCCTTTATGTCCGAGTGGCACCCCCGTCCTGATCGATTCGTATAGCCACTATTTCAACGAAGCCACCATCTCCCGAGTGCTGAGCGATAGCTCCAAAATGGGCACGACGGATGCGGGACTGGAAAACGGAGAGATCACCTGCACCGGCAGCAATTACGCCGACGTGCTGGCGATTCTCGATTTTGGCCAGCCCTTCTACGCCACCGCCAAAGGCACCGTGTGGGAGGTGCGCGATTTCGGCGGCCCCACATTGACCTAAGCGCAGGTCGAGCAGGCGACCGAGAACTACGTCAACAACTGGCTGGCCAAGGCGAACTCATGCCTGGCGCTGACCGTCGTGATGGGCGAGAACAACAGCAGCATGTGCTATCAATATCAAGGGAACTTCGACGCATGTTTTTCGGGGAACGGGGCTGCCTTGGAGCAGGCGGCTGATGCTCTGGCGACCAATTACGGCGTCCAGGGGTGTGCTGGTGGTGGGTGGCTCGGACATCGAGGTGGATGCTAGCTGGAACGATTACCCAGACACCAACCAATGGGTGGTGGGCTATTATCAGGCGGGCAACACTCCGATGTATGATTACGGCGACACCTGCCAGCACAATGGCAATTACACCAGCCTGTGCACTAACGCTAACCCGACCTCTGGCTGGACCCCTTGTACGGTCTATGACGTGGCGTGGGGCTACGGCTTTGCCGAGCCGACGCCCGAGATCTATAGCGCGTATTGGGCGCAGACCTATGCGGACATGCAAAACAACAGCCACGAGATCAAGGCCTGTGGGGACTATTTTCATGGAGCGATGCAGTTCGAGGGCATCGCCAACGAAACCTGGGCCGGCGACCCGTACAACACGGCCTGGGATGAGTTCACGAGCGACCTCGGCTCAGGCAACGTCATCACTCCTGAGGATACCTGCTTCCCCGATGTTAACACAAAGTATCCTGTGGACGAGTGCTATTAACACAATCTCTGCTCGTCTGCTCACCTCACTCGTGAAGGAGTCAGATCATGAAAGCCATTTCTCGACTTGGTCGCGGCGCATTGCTGGCAAGCAGCGTAGTCCTGCTCGTGGTGCTCTTTGGGGTGGTCTTAGCCCTGCGTGCTCTCCCGGACAAGAGCCATCCCTCCAAAGGAGCAGGAGCACCCATTAATCCCTTACCTACTCTGCCGATCTATCAAACACCGGTTCCGCCCGTTCCCACGATAGCCGCCTCATGTCCAGACAAGCCATTTACCTTCCATCAAGTCGCACAAGCCACAGGAGGTCCAGCTGGTGGCCTGGGTGTCACACCGAGCGGCGATTCAATCAATGGGATCCCGACTGGGTCAGCAATTGGCCTGATCAAGGGGGCATATGAGTATTACATCGGCTTTGGTGAAATCATCAATCCAGCTTCGATGCAAGGTGAGGGATTCTTCGCCGTCACCATTGGGCCGGCAGATTACTGCCTCTACGATCAGGGCTACCAGCAGGGGATGATCACGCCGATTCCCACCTATACTGGGGGCGATCACGGGCTGTTTTACACTGCGACCCCAACAGGGGGGATCATCGTGACGGCAATTGCCGGTGAGGTCATCACCTACAAGACGCCTGACGGGCAAAGCGGTCATTTCAATTACGTGACAGGGCAATTCACGCCATAAACGCCAGCCCGCTTTGCTCCCCTTGCTCCACGACAGATGGAGGCCGTCGTACTTTTGGGTATGCGTCACGTCAGAGCGTCGATCAGCTCGCGCGCGCTGATGGGCGCGCCGGAGGGCCAGATGCCCGCGCTGGCGGCGAGCCGTCCCACAACGGCCTCCGGCGTCATGCCCGCCACCCTGAGAGGCCCTAAGCCGGCGGCGGCCTCGCGCTTCGAGAGCTTGGCCCCCGTGGTGTCGGTCATCAGCGGCACGTGGTGATAGGCCGGCACCGGCCAGCCCAGGGCCTCGAAAAGCCAGATCTGGCGCGCCGTCGAATCCAGCAAATCCGCGCCGCGCACGACCTGCGTGACGCCCATCAGCGCGTCATCCACGACGACGGCGAGCTGATAGGCGATGACGCCGTCGCTGCGCCGCACGATGAAATCGCCCACGACCGCCGCGACATCCTGCGCTTGTGGGCCGCACTCGCCATCCACGAAGCGCGTGACGCCGGTGGGCACGCGCGCGCGCCACGCGGGGCGACGCCCTGAAGCCAGCCGCGCGCGAATCTGAGCGGGCGAGAGGTCACGGCAGGCGCCGGCATAGCGCGGCGCTTCGTCGCCGGGACCGTGCGGGGCGCTGGCGACACGGGCCAGCTCGGCGCGCGAGCAAAAGCACGGATAGAGCAGGCCGCGCCGGCGCAGCTCCGCTAGAGCGGCGTCATACAGCGCGCCGCGCCGCGACTGCTCATAGGGGCCGTAGGCGCCGCCCACGTCGGGGCCTTCATCCCACTCCAATCCCAGCCAGCGCAGATCGGCCACAAGCCGCTCGGTCGCGCCAGGGTGCGTGCGCGGGCGGTCGAGATCCTCAATCCGCAGCACGAAAGCGCCACTCGCGCGCCGCGCCGCCAGCCAGGCCAGGAGCGCGGTGCGCACATTGCCCAGGTGCAGATCGCCCGTCGGGCTGGGGGCATAGCGACCGCGCGACGTCACCGGAGTCTTCTCGGACATGAGGGGCCTCACGACATCAGCAATATGGTTTCCAACACCCTCACGATACACCATGTTTTCCGCTGGCGCGCATGCTATACTCTGGGTGAGGAAGCACGCGCGTCATCGGTCCTCATCTATTGGTCACGTCGCGCGAGGAGACGAAAAGCAATGGGCGTTGATATTCCTAACACTTTCTCGATACTCTTCGCTGTAGCGATGGTGTGTGGTGTTGTGCTTTTCGCGGAAAGCACCATTCTTGCCTATACCCTGAAGCCGAGAAGAAGTAAGCGCGCTCTGTTTTCTCTGCTGAGCGGACTGAGCGCGGTCGCGCTTGCGGTATGGTCAGCGTTCTATGCCTTTGGGCCGCCGCTTGCCGGCGCGACACGCATCTCCCCACAGTTGTTTCAATTCTACCATCACTACTACTACATAAACATTGCACTTGTCTTTCTGCTCATAGTGCTAACAATCGCGAACACATTTTGGCTGATCTCCGCGTTGAATCAAAACAATGATCTTCGCTCGGGGCGGGCGGATAGTCTCGCTTCATAGCATGCGCCAGGCAAATGAAGGCGCGGCCTCGATCGCAAAGGCCCCCCTTCAGGGCCACTTGCGACAAGAGCTGTGAGCCTCGGCCAGAGAAGGATTCCTCACCTCATCCTAGTCCGCGCAGGCGGGCCGCACCGGTCGCACCGGTCGCACCGGTCTGGCGGTGGTCCGCAGACCACCCATAGGCGCGCAAGGTTTCTATCAATCTTGCCGCCGGCCCATTCACGCGAACGGTCTTCTATCCCGTCACGACCGGCACGCGCGCCGTCATCAGGCCGGGGAACGTGTCGTGCACGCGGATCTCGTCGAGGCCGGCCTCCGCCATCCATTGCGCGATCTCTTTGGCGGAATAGCAGCGCGCGTCGGGAAAGTGTGCCAGCATGTTGACCGAGTAGAGCGCGGCGCGGCGCGGGCTGGTGCGATTATCGGCGAGCAGCACCTCTTTGATGGCCACGCGCCCGCCCGGATCGAGCGCGCCGCGCACCCTCCAGAGCAGATCGCGATTCTTGCCGGCGTTTTGCTGGTGCAGCACATCGCACAGCAGCACGAGCGAAAAGCCGCGCGGCAGCACATCGTGGTGAAAGTCGCCCGAGATGAATTGCATGCGTCCATTGAGGCCCGTTTGCTGCACTACCTCGTCAAACACCTGGCGCACCGGCAGCCGATCGAAAACCGTCGCCGTGATGCGCTGCCCGCGCTTGCAGCATTCCGCCGCGTAGCGACCGCCGCCGCCGCCGATGTCGAGCACCTTGCGCGTCGATTCTTCGGTGACGTCCAGCTCGTCGACGAATTTGGGCGCGATGGTTTGCGCTTCCTGGTCGAACATGCGCGCCAGGCGCACGATTTCAGGCGACGTGGGGGCGTAGATCGACTGCGTGTGCCGGCCATAGCCGCGAATGACGTGCTCGAGATCGCCCCACATCTCCCACGACTTGTCGTCCACGCGCAGCCACTCACCTAGATATTCGGGGCGGCCCTCGACCAGGTAGGTGTCAGAGATGGACGTGTTGGCAAAGACCAACTCGCCGGTGTGCGGATCGATCTGGGTTTGCAGCAGCTCGAGGGCGACCAGCGCGTTGAGCAGCACTTCACACGCCTCGGGGTGCAGGCTCAGCCGGCGCGCCAGATCTTGCGCCGAGAGCGGGTGAGCCGACAGCGCGGTATAAATGCCCAGCGACACCGACGTGAGAAAGGTTTTCGTATCGTAATAATAGGCCAGGCGATAGATCAGGTCGGGCGACTGCCCGCGCTGGCCGGAAGGGGTGTCATTCGCCATCTGAGTGCTCTCCACGGTGATGTCGCGCGCGGGGGCGCGTGCGGTGTGGGCGATGCGTGCGCGCTGGCGATTCTCTTGCCCGCCTGCATGGCGTCGCCCGCGCTCAAACGTACCATAGGCTGGCCCGCTCGTCAACTGGCAGAATTGACGAGAAAGGATTTGACGAAATTTCGTGCCGTTCCTTCCTCTTCGTGGTATTCATGTTCCGTTCCTGGCGTCTTGGCGATTCCCCTGGCGCGTGAGAGGATGCATCTTTACCCAGGCACTCGACTTTCGCTATGATGTATCTTGGGTTGCTCTCTCGTACAGTGAGATGGTATCCCAGGTGGTGAGGCTTGTATTCGCCACTCTGCGCGATGTGATCCACCCTGATCGATGCACGCATGCCCGGACAGCGTGAGTCCCAACACAACATGAGCAAAGGAGCTTATGGATGCCAGCAAGCCAGCAAGCCACATGGCCATTGCCCGGCACCGATCTGCTGGATGATCTGCTCCGCGCGCGGCTCGATCTGATCCACGCGGAATTCTTCGAGCTGGAAGGCTACCCGCACACCCCCCAGATATGCCGGACGGCGGCGGTCGCTTGCCGCGTCGGGAGCGTGCTGCCGGTGCGCCTCCTGACGGAGGGAGAAGCCTGGGCGACAGCCCTCGCTGGCACGCGCTGGCAAGGATCTCTCGATCAGGTCTGCCCCGGACGGTGCCCCAACGCGCGAGGGTGCGCCTTGCTTCCTTTGCGGACTCAGTCCAGCAGCCCCGTGTTTGGCGCGCTGCTGGTTACTACGGATGCAGATATGGTCTCTCCACACACCCTCGCGAAGGCGGAAGAAACGGCCAGGGGGCTGCAACGCCGCCGAGAGCATCACCAACTCCCCACATTACCCACGTTTGCCGCGACGTTGCAAGCCGCCGTCGAAAAGTTAGGCGAGATCACCAACCCGACCGCGACGCTCGATCACATCGTTTTGGCCGCGCGCGGGCTGAGCGACGATCCCGCGACGTGCTACGCCGCGACCATCTACGTCGAGCGCGAGATGACCGAGCGCGATCAGCGCCTGGGGCTGCCGGCACCTCAGGGGGTGGATGCCAACACACCCCTCTATCTGCTCGATCGCCTGGTGACTTCCACCACTCGCGGAACACCGGTCGCTTGTATTGAGAGGTTGCCGTACCCGCATGCCATCGAACAAGCCTTTAGCGACAAGCATGCCAGTGAGGGGGGCGCTGGCGACGGCATTTCGATTTTGGACGATCAGGGCGAGGCTATTAATCATCACGATCTGATCGCGCCCATCGTCCCCGATCAATTGATGCGGGGGGTGATTGTCTTGAGTGCCGCGCCGGATCATCAATTTAGCAAAGAAGAGCGCGACGCCCTCACCGATCTTGCCCGCGAGATCGCTCGCCACGTGCGGATTAGCCGCGATATGACGCGCCGCCGGCACGCCGACGAGCGCAGGCATACCGAACAAGCGTGCGATGTGCATATCAATACGATCAACGCGCTCTCTAGTAACCCAACCGCTGTGGATCTACCGGGCGTCTTCGCTGAGAGCAAACTCGCGCTAGGCGAGGTCATCTCGAGCGCGCGGACGAAAACCGGATCGCAGCTCGCGCTCATCGCGACGCTCATCCACCAGACCGACGGGGAAAAGTTCCTCATGGAAATGCACGATCTGGAGCCAGATGAGCCATCCGTCGAGCAACAATTTCTCTGGGACGCCAACCCCAATACCACGCGCAGCCTGACCGGGCGGGCGGTGGCCGATCAAAGAGTGATCTTCGCCAACAACTGCCAGAAACACCCTGATTATCTCCAGAAATTTCCCTACCGCAGCGAGACCGCCATGCCGCTGAAACGTGGCGACACGCGCGTGGGTGTCTTCGATGTCGAATCGGCGCGCATCGAGCAGTACACAGTGGATGATCGCTTGATGTTGCTCCTGGCGCATGATCAGATCGAGCGCATCATGGCCACGGTGGATCTCGCCATCGAGCGCTGGCGAGCAAGGAAGCGTGAAGCGATCGATCGGGCAATCGCGCCGGTGCATCTCAAGCAAGATCAGGTCGGGGCGCAGCGTGTCTATCGAGAAACGCTGCAAGCGCTCGTCAACGAGTTGCGCCAGATCACCGACGCCGATAAAGTGCAAATCTACATCTCCGTAAACCAAAGAGAAGAACTCATCCTCGGCCAGCCAGACTATGACGCGCAGGGCACGCGCCTGGTGGCCGTCTTTACCGCGCCCGAGGAGGATTTGCGACAAGCGGAGCAGCGCGAGACGCATGTCGCGCCCGTGGACGGTTTGCTCCGCTATGTCAAGGTGATCCAGGGTATCGCGGGCCATGTCTTTCGCGAGAAGCAGCGCATCGAATTTTATGACGAGCAGCAGCGTGAGGCATTTCCTGAATATATCGACAATATGATCGACGCGCGCTCAGAGGTCATTCGCCCGATTCTCGACGATGAGCAGCCGATCGGGATTTTGAACGTTGACAGCGCGCAGCCGCGTCACTTCAACCGCGATCAGCGCTATGTCATCAAGCTCGCGGCAAATCTGGCGGCGACAATGATCGTGCTCTATCGGCTCAGCCTGGGCGAGATTCAAAACCGCAATCTCTATCAAGCCGCGCAGCGTCTGACACACACCTCGCGCCAGACGCTGACTGAGACGATCAGGCAAATATTCAAGGACGTCTACCACATCACCGGCTCGGACGGGTCCTTTGGCATTCAGTGGGCGCGCCTGGAGCTTCTCAGCGACCAGGCGAACCAAGTGCGATCCTGCCGCTTCCCCCTGCCAGAGAGTGGGAGTGACTTCGCCGAGCCAGGCGCCGAGCGCTGGGATCAGTATCCTGTGTTCGTCCAGGTCCGAGAGCAGCGGCGCGCGCGGCTGGTGATCGACACGCGTGAAGATGTCGAGGAAGACCTGACCTTGCCGTGGCCCGCGGCGAGGTGCGCCATCGTGGTCCCCTTGATGCTAACGGTGCCGGGCACCATCGCGCAGGAGTCTGGCGAGGACGCGCAGAGCTGCGTGGGGTTGCTCACCGTCGCCAGCGAGAAACCCTGCAATCTGAACGATAGCGATCGCGACAGCCTGACCTATTACGCCGAGCGGCTGGCGCTGACGCTCTATAACGAAGCGTTGCAGCACGCCAGAGTCACACTGATCAATCGCTTGAGCCGGAATGTTCTGTTCATGGATTACCTTTCGCAACAAGTGCAAACCGCCCAGGATAATTTACACCAGGCCACCAGGCAGTTGATTGCGCGGGCGGCGGGCGACGGAGCGGGCGCGAATGGCTCAGCCATCGAGGACATTCGGAAAGCATCGCAAATCTTTTCCACCATTGCCAGCCCCCTCAAGCACACCAGTGACATTGTGCACTGGATTGCGATCCTGGCCAACTACTTCCCGATCATCACGCCCAAAGCTCGCGACGACCCGGGGCAAGGTCGCTTGTCGGTCAGCGCGATCGAGTCAGACATGCAAGAGCCTATCAACGCCTACCTCCAGGTCAACCGGCTCGATCAGTGGAAATTCGAATGGACGTGGGATAATGACCAGCTCAAAGCCCGTCCACCCGAGATCCTGGTCGCGCCCAACGATCGAGATAAGCTGATGGCGGCCATCTTTGGCTGCGTGCTCGCCATCATCGATCACTGCCGGCAAGACGCGACGCAGCGGCTATCGGTGCGCGTCAGCGCGAACGGCAGCTACGTCGCCATCACCCTGGAATATACCGCAGAGACCGCCATCAACAAGGATGATTTCAACCTCGATCTCCATCTGATCTCTGACGAGGTGGCGATGAACGCACATACGCTCTTCGAGGTGCGGCGCATCATCACCGCTCTGCACGGGAGCGTTCGCTCGGATGCCGCCAGCGATGGACGCCAGGCGATTACCATCACCATGCCGCGCTAATCGCGGCCCCGCACGCCCCACCGGCACGAGAGAGGAGGCCAGCGTTGCAGCCACCGGCCAGCCCGACGATTCGCTCGCGAGTGATTCTGGCGTTGATACCGATCCTCAGCGCGGATGTTCGCGATATCGTCGTCCATACCTGCCAGAGCTATGGATTGAACAGCGCGGATTATGAAATCGTTGCCGAGCACCATCCCGACAAGCTGCAACAGTATCTCTCTCAGGCGGATGAAGGCTTGCGCTGCCTGCTCGTTGCCATGCCGGTGGTGGGCCTGGCGTCCGATATCCACCTCGAGCCGGTCATTCGGGTAGCGCGGCGCGCCCCACATATGCAGGTCATCGTTCTCGACGCATCAGCCACCTCCTGGCAAATCACGGAGGAATGGGTGGTGCGCGGCTGGCGCGAGCCGCAGAAGCAGCAATTAGCCAGTTATATGCGGGAGTTTTTCAAGGCGCACGTATCCCTTTTGAGCCAGTATCACCGGCTGGCCGAACAATTGGCGCTGATGCAGCGCCAATGTCTGTCACCGCTCTATCCGGAAAGCGCCACGGAGGTCACGACAAAGGAAGTCATGGCACAATGGTGCGAATTAGTGACAGACATCCACTCACTGGCAGAAGCGACCTTCGAGAAGAACGCCCGAAACGCGGATCGGTTGGAGCGCGAGCAACAGCTTCTGGTGGCGCAGGCATTATTGCGCCTGGAAACTGAGGCTACTCTCTCGATGTTGCGGGCCGAGCAAAATTATCAGTCGGTCGAGGCGGCCACGACGGCATTCGGCCCTGGGCGAGGCTTTGCGAGCGTCCATTTTCCGCCCGGATTCGGCATCGACATCGCCGCCAGGCGCAAAGACCTGATCGCGCGGGTGCGTAAGCGGTTTAGCGCGTACAGGGATCAACTGAATGCATGGGATCAGCGTTTGGGGTTCAGGAAGCATTTTTACTTGCGCCATTACGGCGACGCCGAGCATCTCCAGATCTGGAGCAACGACTGCCTCAAGCACCAAGAGTTGCCCATAGAAGCGCAATTTGAGCCGGCGTGGATCATCTTCGGACCGCAGATCCGCCGCGAATTGCGCTTCTATTATCGCGAGGCGCTGCGCCGCGAATTTCGCATTACTCGCCAGATCATCCCCTGGTGGCTGTTGATCGTGAGCGGCATCGTCGCGGGGTACGGCTTGCGTCCGGCGCGGGTCTTTTGGACGGTCATGGGCGTGCCGCTCAGCTTTGCCGCGCTGCACCTGGCGGACGATCTCTTATTCGGCTGCGTGTCAATGCCACATTCCATCGGGGGTTGGGTGCACTTGTTCTTGACGGATCTCTTCTACTCGATCACGACGCTCGCGACACTGGGACTCTCGGTGCCAATGGCGGGATGTGGCAGGCTCGCGGGCGTCCTCATCAGCGCGGAAGCCATCTCGGGATTTTTCTTGCTGGCCATCCTCGCGTCGGTCTTCGTTGAGATGGTGCTGGAACGCTGAGAGTTGATTTTTTCATTGTGAGATTGGGAGACGCAAGGTTGCGCTAAGCGCGCACCAGAAAAAAGCTAACCTGTCGCCACAATCCTCATCACGCCGAGAATGACCAGCACACAAAACAGCAGCATCAACGCGATGAGCGCGATGGCGAGCCTTCGCGCTCGTCGCTTATTCTCGGCGGCAGGGCGGGGTGGCGGCGCGAGCGCGGTTCCCGCCAGCGGAGCGCCCCACGTAGAGCCGAGCTTGCTCAGTGCGGCAAATCTCAGGTGCAGGGCATTGGGCAGCGTGGGGTCAGCCGCCAGCGCTGAATCGGCCTCGGCCAGCGCCTCACTCGCGCGATCGAGGCCCAACAGCGCGGAGCCGCGCAGCACGCGCGTCAACGGCATCGAGCCAAACTCCAGCGCGCGGTCAGCCACTTCCAGGGTCTCCGCATAACGCTCCATGGCTAGCAAAATGTACCCTTTGTTGATGTATGCGCCGGCATAGGCGTCCAGATCCATGACGCGGTCGGCGGCGGCCAGCGCCTCGTCAAAGCGCGCGAGGTTCGCCAGCAGGATGCTCTTGACCTGCCACGCGCCCTGGAATTGCGGATCGAGATCGAGCGCCCGGTCGATCGCCGAGAGGGCCGCGTCGTACTGATCCAGGCTGTTGAGCGCGAGGCCGATGCCATACCAGGCCACGACAGCCCTGTCATCGTGCTTGACGACGGCGGCATAGCACGCGCAGGCGTCGGCATAGCGCCCTTGCGCGAGCAAGATATGCCCCAGCACGAGCAGATCGCTCATTGGCGCGCCCGTCGGCAAAGGATAGGGATCTTTGCCGTGCGGGGGCGCGGTGGCGAGGCGGCTCGCCAGCCGGACGACGGTGGATTCCAGTCCCTGGCGCGTGTCAGCGGGCGCGACGACGATGTCAAAGCCGGCGAGCAGCTCGCCTTGCTCCACGTCAGGCGTGATGGGCGCCACGATGACGGCGATCGGCACGCAGACCGACGAGCGAGCGAGCACCCTGGCAATCGTTTTGAGCCTGGCGAACATGAGCGGCGTCGCGAGAGCCGCTGGCGAGAGCACGACGATGAAGACGCGCCGCGTCCATAACTGATTATATTCCGCCTCGGTCAGCTCGCTCTCACGGTCGTCCGCCGGCCCTCGCCAGACATCGCCACCATCCAGGCTGAGCGCGGTAAAGATCATCTCGCCGATCGCTCGATCGGCCTGGCAATAGCTGAGCGCGATGGGCGTCGCCCACATGCCGTGCTCCCGTTCTCTGCGCTGCTGACATCCCGCGGCCTGATTGATGCCGCGCCACAGATAATGCCGGCGGTTGAAACCGCGCCTCTGGGCACCCTAAGGGGCGCCGCGAAGTCGGCCTGCGCCGACTCGATCTCGTCCTAGCCCGCGAAGGCGGGCTTGGCGGCGGTCCGCTGACCGCCCTCAGGCGCGGCTTCCAGCCGCCGGCGCCCGCAGCGCCATGTCCGCCTTCATTGAGATTGTGGCGTGGAAACCGCTGTGGCTTCAGCCCAAGCGGAGGAAAC